>ENA-ORXT01000729-ORXT01000729.1-marine-metagenome-genome-assembly--contig:-NODE-729-length-49605-cov-5.791795_pt1 | contig 49605 bp, 39 predicted proteins | sample MGYA00237868_ERZ511482 | MGnify/ENA metagenome assembly ERZ511482
CGGCCATGGCGCGAACGATTTCGGGGTTGCCGAGCTTGTAGAGAAAGGAGTCGGTCTTCGCCTCTCCGGCCATGGACGCCTCGTCGAGCAGAACGGGGGTCTGCCAGACCTGGATAACGTGGTGGCGTCCGGGTTCATCCTCGCCGCGGAAATACGCGAGGCGTCCGTCGGAGAACAGCGAGTAGCCGTGGCACAGGATCGGGTTCTCCATCGTCTGCGAGATGACGTTGTAGGAGAGCAAAACGTACTCGCCCGAGAGTCGATTGTAGAAGACGAACAGCGTGTCCTCGCCGTTGACCGAGCGGATGCGCCGCTCGAAGCGCATGTCGGTGGTGCCCGTGTCATAGACCTTGGTCTCACCCGACTGAAGCAGGTACCCGTTGGCAAAGACCAGGCCCTGCTCGTCGGGCAGGAGGACGCAGCTGTCCGCGATCGCATCGACGCGGTGGACGGTCCCGGTCTTCTGATTGTAGACGAGGTGCCGGTGCAGCTTTTCCTGGTAGGGCAGGATACGCAGCAGCACGAGGCTGCCGACGATGGCGTAGAACATCTCGGCGTCGTCGAGAGTCTGGTCGGCGTTGTCGACCTTCTCCTGATAGATGCCTTCCCCGCTGGTCGTGTTGTCCTCGATCTTGATGGTCAGATCGCCGCCGGTGGTCTCGACGAAGACGACGTCCTCGATCGAGACGTGCGGGTGCGCGCCTCCGCGCTGCATGTCGCGATGGGCGCGTTTCCACTCGAACTCCTGTTGTGGGGGAAAGACGTACTCATGGTCGGAGCGGTTGCCCTCGTACTCGAGTGCTCCGTCACCCGCCATGAGCCACTTGAAGGTCTTGATGTCGTCGATGCCCTTGCCGACCCGCATCGCCATGTACAGGTGCGCGCCGATGACGCGGAACTTCACGAAGACGGTTTCCTTGTAGTAGCGGTAGAGCGCCTTGAAATCGATCGCGAAGGTCTCGTTGCCGAGCACCTCGGCGTCTTCGACCCGGGTGAAGTGATGGGTCTCGGCGTCGTAGTCGTAGATCGAGAAGACGTCGGCAATGTCGGTCGTCGATTTCAGCCCGAACTGAATGTTGTACCCGAAGAGGAAGCGCCCTTTGCCGATCGCGACGATGTCGCGCGGGGTGCAGTTATGCTCGGTGGCGATCCGGTCGGTGGCGACGAGAGCAGGTTCGACCGCGCCAAAGACGGACTGCCGTTCGGCGTTGAGTCGGTTGAGGCGCTCGCGAAGATCGGTGGCCTGCTTGTCCAGGCGGGCGCGGATGATCTCATAAGAACCGCCTTCGAGCTGCTGAGGAGTATCACTCATGGTATGTCGGGACCGGATCCGAAGCCTTTGCCCCGTCTCTCCCGTAGCAGGGATCCAGGGCTTCGGCTTTCATCGGTCCGCCCATTGATGGACGGGTTACTTCTTGCCGTTCTCAGTGGCGAGCTTGCCGAGGAGCGCGGCAACGCTGAGGTTCTTGAGATCCTCGCTGCCCATGCCGAGACGGTCGACGAGGGTCTGGACCTGATCCTTGAACTGGTCGCCGTCGCCACTGAAGAAGGTGTCCCTCGCATCGGTGAGCGTCTGGCTGTTGTTCACGGTGCGGTCGACGACCTTGCCGTTGGTGATTGCCTTGGTGATCCGATCGAAGAACTCGGTCTCGCCACCGACGATGTCGATGTTGGCGGACTTGAGTGCCTCTCCAACCACGAGGGCCTGCTGGGCGGCGATGCGCTCCTGCACGCTGATCTCGGCGAGTTCGACCTCCTTGGCCTTGTCCAGCTCGAGGCGGAATTCCTCGTGCTCGCGTCCGGCCTCCTCGAAGAGTTTCATGGCCTCGGCCTTCTCTTTGATGCCGGCGGCCTCGGCAGATGCCTTGGCGCGGACGACTTCAGCGTCGCCCAGTCCTTCGGCGGCTGCTTCGGCGCGGGTGGCGTCAGCGAGCAGCGTCTTGGACTCGGCGTCCTTGGCGGCGGCCTCGCGGTTTGCCTCGGCGGCGATGACCACCTGCTGCGCGAGGAGCTCGGCTGCCTCCTTCTCGGACTCGGCTCCCTTCACCTTCGTGTACAGAGCCTCGTCGGCCTCGAGTAGTCCGGCGTCCTTGGCGGCCTGGGCTTCCTTGATGGTCGCGATCACTGCTGCCTCGGCTTCCTTCTCGGCCTCGGTCACGGCGACCTGCTTGGCACGGTCGGCGGCGGCGAAGGCTTCGGTGTCCTTGATTTCTTCCTGGGCGGCGACCACCGTCTTCTCGATGGTGACCCGCTCGCGGATGACGTCCTGGATCGCCTTGCGCTCGATCTCGATGGACTTCTCCATCTCGATCTTCTTGAGCTCGGTCTCGCGCATCCGCTCGATCGCCTCCAGCTCGCGCTCCTTCTCGACTCGCTCGAGTTCGACGCCGTCGGTGCGCTCCTTGTTGCGCTGGGCGACGAGGATTTGACGGTCTTTGTTCTCTTCGGCGATGGCAAGTTCCTCCTCGGTGGTGATCCGGGCGGTCTCAAACTTGTAGCGCTCCTCTTCCTCGGCCTTCTTGCCTTCCGCTTCCTCGCGGACGCGGACGACCATGACCTCGCGGGCCTGCTTGGCGGTGGTCTCGGCGAGCTGACGCTCAAGCTCGAGGATGGCTTCCTCGGCCTCGACGTCCTGCTGCTTGATGACCTTTTTCTCATCCTGGCGGATATTGTTGGTCAGCTTGTTCTGGGTCGCGGTCTGCTCAGTGATCTTCTTGATGCCCTCGGCGTCGAGCATGTTGGTCGGATCCAGCGAGGCCAGAGGCGTCTGCTCGAGAAAGTCGATCGCACAATCGTCGAGTACGAAACCGTTCAGGTCGGTGCCGATCACTTTGAGGATCTCCTCCTTGAACGTGTCTCGCTCATTGTAGAGTTCGACGAAGTCGAAGCGCTTGCCGACCGTCTTGAGGGCCTCTGAGAACTTCGGCTCGAACAGGTCTGCGATGGCGGCCTGCTGGGAGGCGCGCTCGCAACCAATCAATTTGGCGACCTGGCGGACGTCCTCCTCGATGCCGTTCACCCGGACAAAGAAGGCGACCTTGATGTCTGCGCGGATGTTATCTCGGCAGATCAGACCGCCCTCGCCGGTGCGATCAATCTCGATCCGCTTCACCGAGATGTCGATGTACTCGTGCTTGTGGATGATCGGGAGCACGTAGGTGCCTCGGAAGCTTACCTTCGATTTGGTGGGCGTGTTGACGATGAGGGCCTGACCTTGATCGACCCGTTTCCAGAAACGGATGATCATGACGATCAGTCCGAGGAGGATAATTGCTCCGACAACGACCGCGATAACGGCGGCTTCACCGGCGAGTGCTAAAATGGCTGTATTCATTGTTGTGTGTATTGGGGTTAGCGGTTGGGCCGAATCAGGTAGACGTTCCTGTCGGCGTCATGCGAAATGATGATGACCTCGGATCCGCGCGCGATCGCGTCGGAACCGGGAGAGACCCGGACGTTGATGACGGTGGGCGAGTCGTCATCGACGACCTCGACCTGGCCAAATTTCTCAGTGACTTCGGAGGTCTTCACCAGGCCGGTGCGGCCGACGACAGGCTGATGATTTTCGCCCTGCCAATTGAGCTTCTTGAGCAGTCCCTTCAGGGGCAGAGTCACGATCTTCGTAGCGATGCAGCTGACGAGAAAAATGGGTGCGAGCATTGCCAGCGCCATGCCGAGGCTTCGATCGCTGGGCACTCCATTGAAGTGCCAGTTGGAGAGCACCGATCCGACCCACATGAAGAGGGCGAGGAAGCTGAGGATGATCATCAGCGGGACCCCATCGGCGTTGAGAAATTTCAGGAAGGCTGCGAAGGCACCTCCTCCATCAGTTCCTGCGTCCACATCATGATTACCCTCCAGGTCAATGTCCGCCTCGACATCCAAATCGACGTCGAAGGAGTCGATCTCAAGAGCTCCGAGGATCACCGAGATCCAGTAGAGCACGATCAGAATCAGGAAGGCAGTGACTCCCAGATTGTGGATTGCGAATGATTCCCGAATTAGTTCCAGCATGTTTCCCTCCCGTACGCCGCTAGTAGTAGCGGAGAGAGTCACAGGAAGCGATTATAACTCCATGGTTTCCTTGTAAGGATCGAGAGCGTACCCTGTGGGACTCGTCATGGAAACGATTCGCCCCCGCCAGGACAAGCTGATTCCTCCGGATCCAGACTTTCTTTCGGTCTGGGCCACTGAGGAGTCGCCGCGTCTTCTCAAGGTGAAGCCGGGTTCCGAATCGGAAAGGGAAGGGGGCGGCGTGGGCGAACTTGAACCGGTCCCGGTGATCGATTCTCCCATGCTGCCGGGAAGTGTCCCCATGGTTGTCGGCGCCCCTGCAAGGGAAGCGGGGTCTCCTCAGCCGCCGACACCACATGCCAAGCGCAGCAAGATCGCCGCCAGTTCCTGGGGTCTGGCGGCTCTGTTCCATGCAATGCTTCTCGGAGCGCTCCTCGTTTGGTGGGTTGCGCGTCCCTCCGAGCGCAAGGGGGCTGAGCCTGTTTCTCCGACGATTGTCATGGAAGAATCGGAAATCAGCCGCTCTGCGACCGCACCGGATGCGCCGAATCAGGACGCGCAGCTTCTGGTGAATGCTCAAGCCGAGGTTCCAATGGCTCCGAAAGCTCCGGTGGGGTTGAACTTGAATCCGCCAGAACCGGTGCCGGCTCCGCTTGTGGGTGAGATTCCCGTTGAGGACGTCGTCGTTCCGCTGACCCATCCCGCCTCCGGGGCCGCCCCCGTCGAGGAAGACCAGGAGGGCGAGCCGATCCGTGCGGTGGTGGGCGGCCTGAAGATCGAAAGCCGCCGGCTTGGTGTGGTCCTCGACATCTCCCAAAGCATGGAGCCGTTTCTGCCGGCGGTGCGTCAGGAGATCGCGGCAGCCTTCTCCGATGCCCCCGTCAAAGAGATTGTAGGATGCTTCCTGAATCAACGCGAGGGGTACAGTATCGTCGATGCGATCGAGCACCTCGTAACGAAAGAGAAGGTCGATGCCGTCTACTGGTTCACTGATCTCGAGGATGAATGGACCATGGAAGGGGTCTCCCGCCTCCAGTGGCAGCTTCTGGCCCAGCCGCAGGGTGGCTTCGACCGCACGGCCCTCTACGTATGCAGTGTCGGCTCCGCTCCCACAGGTCCGCTCGTCGATCTCCTCCTGGTCAGTGGAGGTAGCTGGGAGCAGCGCCAGCCGGGTATCGTCGAACCCGTATTGGTCAGGCCCTCGACTGACTCGCGCTGACTCATAGGTGCATTCGGGGCGGCTTGAGTCCTCACGTCCTCACACGAAAGCACCAAGTCCGTGGTCGCCTGCCGTCGCAGCAAGCTTGAGCAGTCCACCGACCGAAGGTGAATCGGTGATCTCGCCACGATGCACCATCGCGATGGCCTCGCTCAGGGGCAGACGCCTGATGTCCATGGGCGCCTCGTTGCCATCCGGAAAGGCAGGTCCTGAGGCATCGATGCCGAGCGCGAGAAAGGTGATCGAACGCTCGTCGCTGGCACAGTTGGAAAGGTGCATTTCCAAGATCGGCACGAGTCGCCTGGCGCGAAGTCCGGTCTCCTCGGCGAGTTCGCGGTGCGCACAGTCCTCGGGCGATTCTCCTTCCGGGCCACCTCCCTGGGGGATCTCCCAGGAGTAGAGGTCGAGAGCGTAGCGGTACTGCCCGACGATCCATGTATGGCCCAGATCGTCGACCGGGATCACACCCACCGCGAGGTTCTTATAGTGAACGACCCCGTAGATGCCATCGGCGCCGCTCGGATCCACCACCTGATTTTCGACCACGCGGATCCATGGGTTGTCGTAGACTTCGCGAGAGCTGCGGGTGGTCCAGGGATTGGTCATCATTCAGCCCTAGCGGGGCAGGGTGGGGGAAGCAACCCGTCGATGAACTGGCGGCTCTCTTGACAAGGCAAGCTCACCGCGAAGGGTAGGCGCATGGATCAGCACCTGTATGTCATTCTCTGGCCGAACTACGCCCTGGTTGGATCCAATCTCTCTCCGGAAGAGTTCGGGCAGCACTACACTCTCGGTAGTTCTCGCTACTTCCATGGGCAGGTCGTCTTCGCCGAAATCGACCCCAGTTATCGTCATCCCGAACTGAAGATCGAAAAATACCTTCCCGAGGTGAAGCCCAATGCGGCGGGCGTGCCGAAGCGGACCAAGTTCATGAGCTGCTACCGGGTCCTCGAGCACGTCGAGAACTCCGCCTTTCTCGACCTCTACGTGACTTCGTCGACGGGCAAGGTCCTGCAGCTCAAGAGCGCTGACTATACCAAAGAGCACGAGACTGGTTTTCTACGCACCTTTCAGGAACTGACTCCGACGCGTGCCATCGTGCTCGCGTGGATGACCCCACCTGAGTTTGGGGAGTACATCACCGACCCCGACCAGCCGAAGTCGGCGCCGCGGGTGTTTTTCTGTCAGATCGACTTCGACATCGAGAGTTTCATGGAGCGACTGGAGAACGATCCGTTTCACAAGTCGCCCATTCCTAACATCCACCCGCAGAAGTTGCGGGAGCAGATTCTCGGGATCCGCGACAATCCCGCGAAGCGAGTGAAGGGCATCAGCCTCGATGCCGCCTTCGGCCGAATGAAGTTCACCCACCTTCGCACCGGATTCTGGATCGCAGCCGGTAGTGACCTGCTCTTCTACCCGATTCCGGACAAGGAGACGCTGAAGAGAAAGCATTACGACTGGTACAGCGGCCTGGATTAATGGGGTCGTCCGGATTGAGGTTCAGGTGCAGCTACTGGGGCTTCTGCATCATCTCCGTGCACAGGTGCCAGTAGACGTCCATGTCCTGAATTTCAAGGTTCCCACGGTGTCTTCGCCTCCCAAAAAAAGAGGGACCTTGTATCCCACGCACTCGTTGAAAGCGGGTTTGCCTCCTCCGGTGGCGCACCACTCCTGAAAGAATTTTGAAGCAAGGAGGTCGTTTGAGTACTGGACCGCCTCGACATTCAGCAGGGTTTCCAGATCGACTGGGACGGCGAAGCTGTCGCCCGTACCCGGCTCGCATGAAAGCGGATGAGTCCCTTGCCAATATTGATACCAGAATACTCTGTGATCAGTTCAGGGATCCCTCTGGCCTTCGGTTCGAGAGCCTTCAGGAGTTTGCCTCCCTGGGCGCAGGGCCCGGACTTTTGAACGGCGTAATGAGATATAAATTGATCAAACATCGGGGGCGTTGATGGGCTCTTTCTTTCGACGAAGGACATTCATGGATTCAAATGTCGAAGGATCGACTCGTTACTTTGAGTCAAATCGAGGACGGCGTGAATGATAAGACCTCTTTCTTCGATCACGTAGAACAGTCCAATTTTACGGAGTCGGAGAACGAGCCGGCGGATGGGAGCGGCAAAACCGGTGCCATCTCAGGAAATGCGCTCAGTAGCACAAGGCTAGATTCACAAGCCAGTAGAAGTGCAACGCCCGCCCGCTCCTGTCTGGCTTCAAATGCGTTGAAAAGTAGCTGGAGGTCGGCTTCGGCCCTCCTCGTCCATATCGGTTCAACTGGCACGGCTCGCCAAGATTCGGTTTCGGACTTCGCTCCAGCGCCTACCTCCATTTACGGTGTTCTCGTGAATCTCGAGCCTCTGGCGTAAGGCGTCCACGATTTCTGGATCTGGCTCCGAGGCACCAGCATCCTCTGTCGCTGCATCAAGCAACTCAACGGCTAGCGCGAGCTTGCGCTCTGGCGGAAGGTCTTGAAGGCCTGGAAAGCTGTCGATAATGATATGGGAAGGTAACAGGATTGAGATCTGGTTCAACAGGACAGCATAATATCCCGGCACAGCTGTTGAGGCAGCTCAGACGTGCAGCGCCTCATGACGCCGCAGAGAAGCCTCAGGCCCCAGGATTCGCGGCTCAAAGCTTGCTGATCATCCTTCTGCGCGTTAGCCTTGTGCAGTGGATTCATACGGGCAGACGGCACTTCTTCTTCGCACCCGTCTGACCTGTCTCAAGGCCAAGATTCAGGGGTCCCTGTTGCGGTTCCCGATGACCTTTCTGGCCATGGGCGTGCTCCTCGCCGGGTATCTCGGTTCGGGCTACTGGCTCATGAGCAAAGGCCTAGGCTATGCGCACCGACTTGTGCAGGTGGGGGACATCCTCACGGAGCGGATTATGGCGCTGCTGTTCTTTCTGTTCTTCCTGATGCTGATCTTCTCGAACGCAGTGCTCCTCTTTCTGAGTTTGTTCCGGAGCAAGGAGACGCGATGGATGCTGACGCTGCCCATTTCCCATAAAGCGATCTTCTCGTTGCGTATTCTTGAAAGCCTTGTCGTCTCCAGTTGGGGACTCCTCGTTTTGAGTTTCCCCATCTTTCTCGCGTACGGTCGTGTTCAGGAGGTTGGGCTGATTTTTTACGCAAAGAGCATGGGGCTCCTGATCCTTTTCATTGCGATCCCAGCCTGCCTCGCGGGGTTGGCTGTGACTCTCTTGGTGAGGTTTTTACCGCTATCGCGGAAATGGCTCTTGGCGATGGGGGTTGCCGTGCTTGTGTTCTTCTTCACCTTCGTGGGGTCGAAGTTGAAGGCGGTGACTGACGTGGACCTGATTCAGGCGGCCAGTGAGGTCACCGCCTTCACCGATGCGCTGCGGCACACCGAGGTGAGCATGAATCCGTGGTTTCCCAGTGCATGGATGACCGAGGCAGTCGTGAACTGGGCGGGGATTCAGAACGGGGACAGTCGTTTTGCGACGATGCTGGTGGCGAGCTATTCGGCCATGGCCTTGCTGGTGGCGATCTCCCTAGGGGGCGGCCTTTTCTACTCCGCTTGGTCGCGCAGTGTCAGTCGAGCGGCTCAGGGGGTTCATCGGCGCGAGGAAAAGTCGGCAAGCCGGAAGGGGGCGATCTTTGCCAAATCCCGAGAATCGAACATTTTTACTACACTTACGGGCAAGGACTTAAAACTGTTTATACGCGATCCAGCGCAATGGGTGCAGTGCTTTGTGGTGGTGAGTCTTCTTCTGGTTTACGTCCTCAATATTCGCAATCTTGGATACGACTACGAGAGCCCGAAGTGGCTGACGGTCGTCACCTACCTCAATTTCGCGGTATCGGCCCTCGCGCTCTCCACTTTGACCACCCGTTTCGTCTTTCCTCAGTTTAGCCTCGAGGGTCAGAAACTCTGGATCGTCGGAGTGGCTCCGATGAAGCTGGTGACGGTGCTTTGGCAGAAATTCTGGGTGTCGTTTCTCGTCACCGGGGCGATCACGACGACGTTGATGATTGTTTCGGGAACGATGCTCCGGCTTCCGCTCGGCCAAGGGCTGTACTTTATTTTCGGCATGCTGATTCTGGCGCTGGGGCTCACCTCTTTGGCTGTTGGAATGGGAACGTTGGTACCCGATTTTCGCGAGAGCAATCCAGCGCGGCTGGTATCGGGTTTCGGAGGAACCCTCTGTCTGATTGGCAGCTTCGTGCTCATTATCGTGACGGTGGTGTTACTCGCGGCACCCGACGTCATTGCGCTCATGCGAGGTTTCAAGGAAGGGGGCGTGGCGCACCTTGCCGGGGGCGAGAGTCGCTGGGCGTGGTTTGCTGCGTCCGTCGTACTGACCACCATCGTGAGTGTTTCGGTATTGACCCTCTCGGTGAGGAAGATAAACCGACTGGACTTCTAACGGAATTCGATTATAAAGTAAGCCTAACCTTTTTCGGCTTATGGTACATCAGACTCATTCCGGCAATTCGACCGATTCTCTTCAAGAGACGGACTGGACCAACTCCTACCGTGAGGATTCTCCAACGGGGCAGGGTCTTGGAGAGGACGTGGACAAGAAGATGCAACAGGCGCGCGAGCGTCTCGACGAACTTCGCAACGAGCAGGAGCGGGTCGAGCGTGAAGAGCGGAAGCTTGAGCGCCTTCGGGTCCGTCAGGAAGAATTCCTCGACGGCAGTCGCCGTGCCCACGAGGAGCTTCAGCGTTCCGTGACCAAGCTGGATCGCGAAGTGCTCGCGATGGAGCATCAGATGGAAGCGGCCCGCACCGCCAGGGAGACCCTCAGCCGCCATCTTCAGGCGGTTCGTGATCTCGCTCCCGAGCGCTGGCCCGACGAATCTCTCGAGGATGAGCTTGAGCGCGCTCTGGCTGTTCTCGACAATGCCCATACCGAGCACGAGCGCTGCAACGCGCATCTCGGCGCGCTTGGATCCACGGCCCTGGGCCCCAGTCGTAGCAGCGCCTTGCCAGGCGGAGGTGCCGAGCTTCGTAGTCCCATCGAGTTCCTCAAAGCAGGTTTCTTTTTCACGCTGCCCTTGATCGCTGGCCTGATCGCGCTGGCGCTTGTTCTCATCACCAGCCTTCGCTAACCCGACCTTGTCATGGCTACTCGAAAATCAGTTTCAGCTTCTTCTCGGCGTCGTCCGTCCGTGTCGGCGGTGGCGGCCCGTCGCAAGGCGAAGCAGCCCACCTCGGGGGAGGTAAAGGACGAAATCCATCGTCTGGAGTGCTACCTCGTGGAAACGCCGCGTCTGTTCCGCGAGCAGCGTCTTCGAGACCGCAACCGGGTCGAGGCTCCCAAGGGGCGCCGCGAGCAGGTGCGCGCCGGCCGCGAGGCTGCTCCGATGACCCGCGTACGCGCGGCGGCTGTCCGTCGTGAGCGCTTCAAGAACATGTTCACCTTCTTCGGACTTCTCATCCTGCTCTACTTCGTCGTGTCCTGGGTGTTCTACCAGGCTCACGGTGGCTGAGATCGCATCGTGAGCGGAGGCTGATTCTCTCGTGAAAAAACTGCTTTGCAAGCGGCCCATGGGGTCTTGATTGGCCGTCATGCCCGACACCGAACCCATCGACGTGCAACGTGTTGCCACGCTGGCCCGAATCGCCCTGACCGAGGAGGAGACTCAGGTCTTCCCCGAACAGATCGGAAAGATTCTGGACCATGTCCGCCAGTTGGAGTCACTGGACCTGGAAGGGATCGAACCTACGGCCCATGCAGTGACCGCCGGTGACGTCTACCGAGACGATTCGGAAAGCTGGGATGGCCTGAGCAAGAAGGAAGCCCTTCTCAATGCCCCGCAACCGGTTTCCGGCCAGTTCGGTGTCCCCAAGGTCGTAGAATAAACTTTGCGATCATGCTAAACATCAAGAAGTTGCAGGAGAAATTCCGATCAGGCGATCAAAAGCCGGTCGATTATCTCGGGGAGTTATTCACAGCCGTAGACGAGCGTGATTCTCGGACGAAAGGCTACCTGTCGATCGACCGTGATCTGGCATTGCAGGAAGCGGCGGCCTCCGACGTTTCGTTGCCGCTCGGCGGAGTTCCCATCGCGATCAAGGATCTCATCAACGTGAAGGGCGTGCCCTGCAGCTGCTCCTCCGAGATGCTGGCGGGGAAGTACGTGTCCCCTTACGACGCCACCGTCATCACCAAGCTCCGCGCTGCAGGGGCGATCCCCGTGGGACGTACCAACATGGACGAGTTCGCGATGGGTTCCTCGACGGAGAACTCCGCGTTGCAGACGACCACGAACCCATGGAATCCGGAAAGGATCCCAGGCGGAAGCAGCGGTGGCTCGGCTGCCGTGGTCGCGGATGGCACGGCCGTGGCTGCTCTCGGTTCGGATACTGGCGGTTCGATTCGGCAGCCCGCCTCTCACTGTGGCTGTGTCGGCCTCAAGCCGACTTACGGCCGGGTGTCTCGCTACGGTCTGGTGGCCTTTGCCTCTTCACTGGATCAGATCGGTCCGATGACCCGGACAGTGGAAGACAGCGCCAAGCTGCTCTCGGTCATCGCCGGACGCGACCCTCGGGACAGTACGAGCCTGGAAGCGCCGGTCGAAGACTACGCCGCTGGTCTTCACGGCGACATCAAGGGCATGAAGATTGGTCTTCCGACCGAGTTTTTCCGCGAAGGCAGTGACCCCGACGTCAACGAGGCGGTCCGCAGCGCCATCTCGAAACTAGAGGAACTCGGCGCCGTGCCTGTCGAAATCTCTCTCCCTCACACGGAGTACGCGGTGGCGTGCTACTACATCATCGCCACGGCTGAAGCGTCCTCCAACCTCTCGCGCTTCGATGCCGTGCGCTACGGTCACCGCACCGAGGAGGCGGAAGATCTTCTCGAGCAGTACGTCAAATCGCGCTCCGAAGGCTTCGGATCCGAGGTGAAGCGCCGGATTCTGCTCGGAACCTACGTTCTCAGCTCTGGGTACTACGACGCCTACTACCTCAAGGCGCAGAAGGTTCGTACCCTGATTCGTCGCGACTTCGAGGAGGCCTTTTCCAAGGTGGATGCCATCGTGGGGCCAGTCGCCCCCACGCCCGCCTTCAAGATCGGTGAGAACGTTGCGGATCCCCTGAAAATGTACCTCGCGGACATCTTCACCATCTCGACCAACTTGGCCGGAATCTGCGGTCTTTCCGTCCCGTGCGGCTTGGTCGAAAGAGACGGTTCTCCGCTCCCTGTCGGTCTGCAGATTCTCGGGCCGCATCTGGGGGAAAGCGCGATTCTGCGTCTGGGACACGCCTTCGAGCAGGCAACGGAGTGGCATCGGATGTCCCCCGCACGGTAGCCTGTCCCGGCATTCCGTAGGAGTGGTCTGAACCAATTTACGGACAATTTGCCGACACTGACAGTCCCCCGTATGACTGATCCATGCTTTTCCCCATCAAGGACGACGACCGCGGTATCTCGGGGCCGTGCTGGTTCACTCATCTCTTCCTCTGGGCGAACGTAGCGATTTTCCTGTTCCAACTGACCAGCGAGAAGTTTACCTACGGCTACAGCACGGTGCCGTACGAGATCACCACGGGGATCGACCTCGAGGAGCCCATTCTGTTTCCCAATGGCGATGGCAAGGGCGGCACCGTCGAGATGCCGCACGCCCCGGGGCCTTCGCCGATCCATCTGACTCTCATCAGTTCCATGTTCATGCATGGCGGCTTCATGCATCTCATCGGGAACATGCTGTTTCTCTGGATCTTCGGCGACAACGTCGAACACCGATTCGGTTCGAAACTCTTTCTGATCTTCTATCTCGTGACCGGAATCGTGGCGAGCTTTGCCCAGATCGCCATGGACCCGAGTAGTAAAATACCGAGTCTGGGGGCCTCCGGGGCCGTCTCAGGGGTGATGGGGGCCTATCTCGTGCTGTTTCCGCGCAACCGGGTCAACGCGATTTTCATCATTTTCATCATCTCGCTGCCGGCCTTTGTCGTGATTGGGCTCTGGGCGGTCATGCAGTTCTTCGGAGGATTGGGCGCTATCGCCAAGACGGTCCAGACGGGTGGGGTGGCCTACGCGGCCCATATCGGAGGATTCGTCGCGGGGGTCCTGCTGGCACTTCTCCACAAGCGCAAGTTCACGCGAGAGCCCGATTCGATTCTCTATCGCAACTACCGCGAAGATCCGAAGTCGAAGCGGCTCTTCGGTACCGGTTCCCGAACCTAGCCAGCCATTCTTGGCTTAACCAGGCGCCATGGTGCCTAGGGGGAATGGCGCTTGATTAGTGGGGGTGTCGAGGATTCTGGGCGGGATTTCTTCCTCTGGGATTGAACCGGATCGACTCTACTTTGCCGTTTGGAGCGATCGCAAAACGGCTGCCTTGAGGTAGGGACGAGGGTCCCTCCTCGTCCGGGGAGGAGCGAAGCGACGGACCGCCGAGGCCCAAGGCTGCCCCGTAGCAAGTAGGTCGATGCTATCGGGACGGATGAGGGCGTCGTTGGTCGCCTTGGGCTCCCTGCGGAGGCGCAGGGGCACCTCCCTACCTTTCGCCAGCCCCATACCCGAACCGCCCGGGGGTTCTTAACCAGGCGCCATGGTGCCTAGGAGGCTGTCGGACTTCAAGCGAGGAAGAGTTCGGAGATTCTGTAGCCGAATTCGTGAGAATTTGGGAGCGTAGCCTGAAGGCCACCAGCTTCAGCCGATGCTTCCACAGTCTGACGACCGCGGCTACCTTCACCGTTTTTACCCCCCCTAGAGAAAAGAACGACACCTTGAAAATATCGGTGAGCTTTCTCGCCCGACACGTGAATTTAGCGAGAACCACTCAATCGGTGCGTTCTTCCTGAAATGGAGCAAAGACAGCTACAGCCGTCTATTTTTCTACCGCCAGGGTGCCTTCGGAGATAGGCCGAGGTGCGAGCACGACCCGAAACCCGTAGAGGTTGTCACGATACCGGCGGTCGCGGCTGACGGCGGTCCGCCGCTTGGAGCGGAAGACGTTTTCGTCGGCGTGACCCCACGAACCGCCTCGGCAGGCGGTCATCCCGTTGTAGTCGTCGAGGACCCACTCTGCGGCGTTGCCCTGCATGTCGTGGAAGCCCCTCCCGTTGGCCGAGAAGTGCCCCACTGGGGAGGTCAGCTCGAATCCGTCCTCATAGCCGGTGATCCGCGGGTTCGTGGCGCCGGAGGCACTCTGGTCACGGAAGTTGCCGCTGCCGGGGGCAGGCGGCCAGGATTGACCCCAAGGGTAGGTGGCCTCGACCCGTGCATCGGCGTCGCGTGCCTCGATGCTCGTCCCAACGTCGTTGGCGAGTCCGGCGGCCCGGCTCCATTCCCGGTCGGTCGGGAGACGGTATTCAAAGTTCTCGGGAAGGTGACCAAGGTCGAGGTCGCGTTGGGTCAGCCAGTCGCAGAAGGATAATGCATCCTGCATGCTGACGTAGACGGCCGGGTGATGATCAAGGGCGTCTCCCGAGATTCCGAAGCCCGGGTTGCGGTGAAAGGGCTTCATGCCTGTCTCCTGACAGTAGAGATCCATCTCGCAGACTCGTGTCTCGAAGACGGAGACGAGAATCCCCTCGACTTCCCGGAAGCGCATCCCGATCGGGTTTTTCAGCTCTGGACCCAGTTGCTCAAAGCCGTCCCACGGGCTCATTTCGACGGAAACAGGCCAGATTCCGGACGGAAGACGGGGCGACGGCACCAGTGAGCAATGCCGATATCCCGGCTTCCGAACCTCGAGGCGGGTTCCCTCGAGGTAGTCGAACGCTTTTCCAGTATCGGAGATCAATCGTCCCTGCTCAAAAACCTGGGCAGGCCCGACACGGGTCAAAACTTGAATCGGCTGAATTTGCTTGCGGCGAAGCCGAAGAAAGACGGGAGCGAGTTCTTCCTCGTCGTCCTGTGAGTCCCAGTGGACCACGGGGACGTAGAATTCGTGCTTGTGAAGGAAATCGTTTCTCCGGTCGAAAGCCCCGAGGAGGCGGCCCACTTCATCCTGCAGAGCCGTCGGCACGAGTGCGGCGGCGAAAGAATCCGAGGCGCCGGCGCCAAGCGGGCCGAGTTCGTCGGCGGAAATTCGCTCGAACGGAATCGACTGACCGGAGAACTGCAGCAGTTCCTCGAGGGCCGGGGCCGGCATCGGGTGCTTGGTGACCACCTGATCGCCCCAGGGCTCAAACAGCATGCCGAGGGAGTTGCGTCGCTTTTCAAGGGTTTCGCGGTAGGACCCGAGCAACTCACCGGCGGCATCGAGCGTCAGTGGAGTGGGCTGGGCTTGGGTCGAGACCGAGGGGGTGAGCGCCATTGGCGCAGGCTCGCCCTGGGACGCGCTTCGAAGACTGGCCGCCAGAGGCAGGGCCACAACGCCAACGAGGGCGGCGACGGCAGCGGCGGCGGGACGGAGCCAGGGATGCCTGTGATCCTGCCTGAGCCGGCGTACCTCGGCGTGAAAAGCCGCTCCGCTCGGGAAGGGTTCCTCATGACCGGCGTCGCAGGCCCTTTCGACCAGCGCAAAGAGACTGCGCCAGACCTTTCTCCCTGCCCGGTCCCCCTGAAGCGCCGTGTAGGTGGAGGAGGGGATCGCCGGGAACTGCTCGACGCCGACACCCGTGAGCATCTCGTAGAGCATCTTTCCGAGGGCAAAGACGTCGCGGGACTGCGGAGAACCTTCGGCGGGGACAAAGCCACGAGTTCCGGCCGAGATGGGCGAGGAGCTCTGGGAAACCAGCCCGATGTCGGCAAGGGTGGCCAGCCGGCGCCGGAAAACGACGTTGTCGGGCTTCACGTCGGCGTGGCAGAGACCGTTCTCCTCCAAGGTCGCGACGGCCTGGCTAAGAGGTTCGAGGATCTCCAGGCAGCGCTCCGGTGTGAGCGGCGCGGATTCACGGATTTCGGCCGCCAGGGAGTGAGCGCGGTATCCTTCCGCAGGATCACTTGATGGAAGAGGGTCGGCCACGGCCATCGTGTAGGCATAGGCCGTGGGCGTTTCCAAAAAGTGATGCACTGGAATGACGGCATCGGCGGCCGCTCCTTTTGCAAAAATCCGGCGTACGCCCTGCATCTCGAGGCGGTATTGCCGATCGTCGTCGAATCGGCTGCGCCAGACGCATTTCAAGGCGACGGTCTGCCCCGTGCACGGGTTGCGGGCGAGCCAGACTCCTCCGGAACGCCCCCCGCCGATGAAGTCGAGAATCTCCAGGTCTTCGGTCACCTTCTGGGGCAAGGCAGGAAGATCCCCCGCAGTGATGGGGGCTCGCTGATCTTGGTGCTCTTGGGGAGAGTCGAGCATGGGACAGAGCCGAGTACGACACGGCTATGACTGCTACCAGCAGGATTTGTTCAGATTTCCTGAAGAAATGTTTGGGTTTGCAGGTTGCGGCGAGGCTGCATGCAGAAGATTCTCTTTTCGGAGATGAAAGAGGAGGAGGACCAGAGGACTAGGGAGGGGGACATGGTCACCGACTTGCACTCTACTTCAGATTCCAGCGCTACCAGCGGTCGAGCTGCCGCATCCGACTCGCCCTACCCGCAAACCCGACTCAGCATGGTCGAGGGTCTGGAAAACAACTGCTCCGCCCAGTGGAGTGCCTTTGCCGAGCAGTACCGTCCGCTCATTCTCTGGCGCGCCCGAAAGTCCGGCCTCAAGAACCAGACGGATCTCGAGGAACTCCAGCAGCGGGTTCTCATCGAACTCTACCGTCAGTTTCTCCGCAAGTCTCAGCCGGAACGGGAGGGCATCGGGCAGGGCAAGGCGGTCTACGATCGATCCCTGGGTTCGTTTCGAGGCTGGATCAGCCATCTCTCTCACCTGCAGTCGTTGCAGTTCCTCCGCGAGAAATTTCGCGACGCGAAACGCACGGCCGATCCCTCGCTTACTGAAGACGAAAGTGAGACCGGTCGCTGGGAACGCCTCGTCGATGAATCGGTGGACGACGTCGCCGAGAGCATCGACCGGCGGAACCTCGTCGTTCTTGTGGATACCGCTCTTGCCAATCTCACGGGTCGTCCCCGCGATGGGATCAGTCTTCGCCAGAACCAAATCTACCGTCTCTACGTGCTCGAGGACCGCGATCCGCGCGAAGTCGCCGATGTCCTCGACGTCAGTCCCAACGTCGTCTACCTCGCCAAAAACCGGGTCGGGCCCCTGCTTCGAGATGAAATGGGCCGCCTCCTTGGAGAAGAACTCGCAGAGGTGGATGAGAGTCGCCCCTGAGCAGCAGGCGGTCTGTCTTTGAGCGGAGTCGCGAAGAGGCGATCCAGCTTCCGCGCTTGTTTTTGTTCCGGCGAGCGCTTCCTTCGCGCCTGCACCCGGGACTCCGAGCTCCGGGATCAATTCATTTACGAACCGAGCGCTTCGGCATTTCGGCTCTTCCTGCTTCGCGTGACCGACTCCAACGATACCATTGCCGCCGTGGCGACCCCATTTGGAGAGGGGGCGATTGCTTTGATTCGGATCACCGGGCCAACAGCATTCGAGGTGGCAGGTGAGGTGCTGTCACCTGCGCCGACCCGGTCGCGGCTGGCGACCCTCTGCCGCGTCCTCGGTCAAGAGGGAGAATTGATCGACGAAGTCCTCGCGACCCGCTTCGAGGGACCCGCGAGCTACACCGGTGAGAACCTCGTGGAGATCACCTGCCACGGCGGCATCCATGTCACCCGGCGCGTCCTCGAGCAGGCGCTGGCAGGCGGGGCGCGTCCGGCGAGACCGGGTGAGTTCACCGAACGGGCTTTCCTCAACGGGAAACTTGACCTCACGCAGGCCGAGGCGGTCATGGATCTTATTTCCGCAAAGTCCGACCTTGCTCTGCGCGCGGCCAACGAGCAGCTCTCGGGCCGACTCGGCGACGATCTGGAGGAACTCCGCGCCTCGGTTCTCGCGGTCACGGCGCACGTCGAGGCCTACATCGACTTTCCCGATGAGGACATCGATCCAGACACGGGTGCAGAACTCGCGGGCCGACTCCAAACCATTGAAGGACGCATCGATCAGTTTCTCGCGACTGCCGACGAGGGCCGCATTCTCCGCGAGGGACTCGCCACCGCCATCGTCGGAGCACCGAACGCGGGCAAGTCGAGTCTGCTCAACCTGCTGGCCGGTCACGACCGCGCCATCGTCACCGCCACGCCCGGAACCACCCGTGACACCATCGAGGAATTCCTTGTGCTCCGCGGCATCCCCTGTCGTCTGATCGACACGGCAGGCATCCGTGAAACGGAGGACCTGATTGAAAAAGAGGGCATCGAACGGACGCTTCGAGCCATGGCCGAGGCCGACCTGGTGATCGAGGTCGTCGACGGCAGCCGGCCGCCGGCCCATCAGGGCGGTGCCGGGGAATCGCTTGAGACGCCCGAGGGTGTTCTTCACCTGCTCGTGGTGAACAAGATCGACCTTGGGCTTGAATCGCACTGGGAAGGGCGCGGCGTCCCGCTCTCGTGCGTGACAGGGGAGGGCCTCGACGCTCTCGGGGATGTCCTCGAATCGATGGTGCGGGAATCGACCAGTCTCGGCAGTGGGCGTTCCGTCGCCATCAACGCCCGGCACCGCCAATGCCTGCAACGCGCCCTGCATGCCTTGCAGGAAGCCCGAGCCGGTCTCTCGGAAGGTCGCGAGATTGAACTCTGTGCCGCCGACCTGCGCGCCGGTCTCGAGGCCATTGGCGAAGTGACCGGGCGGACCGATACCGAGACCCTTCTCGGTGAGATCTTCTCGTCGTTCTGCATCGGTAAATAGCTGGGACCATGGACATTCTCGAATCGAGCGAATGGAAGGCGCGTCTGTCGGCGCACGAGGCGACCCTTCGCCCGCTGGCGGAACGCCGCCTCCAGCGCCGTCATCGCGGGGAGAGCCACCCGGTCGAGGATTTCCTCTTTACCTATTACTCCCTGACGCCCTCCAAGCTTTGTCAGTGGCAGCCAGGTACCGGAGTCGCCCTGCGGATCGGCGGGGAGCCGCTCCCGACCTGGTTTCAATCGTCGCGCTACCGCACCGAGGGCGACCTTGTCTTTGCTGCTCTTCCTCAACCGGAAACACCAGCGGCCGAACGAGTCCGCCGAGTGCGGCAACTGCTCGAGGCGACCGCTTCCCGCCCGCCGCAACTTCGCTGCTACGGACTTCACGAGTGGGCGATGGTCTATCGAGTCGCCCAAGGCGAGGTCAGGCACGAGGACTACCCTCTGCGACTTCCATCCGAAGATCTCGCTGCCTTCGTGGAGTCACGCTCTCTGGTCTGCACCCACTACGACGCCTTCCGCTTCTTCACCGCCGAAGCCGCCCCTTTGAACTCTCACCAGCCGACACTCGAGAGCCGGGTTCTGCTTGAGCAGCCGGGTTGCATCCACGCCAACATGGATCTCTACAAATGGGCTTACAAGTTGGGCCCCCTCGTCCCCGGCGAACTTCTCGCCAAAACCTTCCTCTTCGCTGCCGAGGCTCGCGAAATCGACATGAGGGCCAGTCCGTACGATTTGGAGAGCCTCGGTTTCGATCCGATTCGGATTGAGACCGAATCGGGTCGCGCCGAGTACCGTGAAGCTCAGGAGCGCCTTGCGGAAAAAGCCGTTCCTCTGCGCGCGACACTCCTCTCTTGTTGCCGCCGGGCTCTCGCTGGGCAAGCGTCTCTCACCACCGAATGAAGACCAGTGTTCCCAACGTTCTCGCCGACCGATATGCCACCGAAGCCATGCGCCAGATTTGGTCGCCGGAGGGACGCGTCGTCCTCGAGCGCGAATGGTGGGTGGCGATCCTGAAAGCCCAGCGCCAGCTCGGGCTTCCCATTCCCGAAGAAGCGATCGCCGACTACGAGAAGGTGATTCATGAGATTGACCTCGATTCCCTTCGGGACCGCGAAGCCGTCACTCGTCACGACGTCAAAGCCAAGATTGAGGAATTCTGCGAGCTCGCCGGCCACCAGGAGATCCACAAGGGCATGACCAGCCGGGACCTCACCGAGAACGTCGAGCAGCTCCAGATCCACCGCGCCCTCCTCGAGATCCGCAAGAAAACCATCGCCGTCCTTGCGGTCCTCTCAGAGAAGGCCGCGGAGTACGCCGAGATTCCGATCACGGCCCGGACCCACAATGTCGCGGCCCAAGTCACCACGATGGGCCGGCGTCTCGCCATGTTTGGAGAAGAAATTCTGATCGGCTTCCGCCACATGGAGTTGGTCATTGAAGAGTACCCGATCCGCGGCATCAAGGGAGCCGTCGGCACTCAACTCGATCCGGTTCACCTCTTTGATGGGGACGTCGGCAAAGCCGCGAAACTGGACGAGCTCGCCTGTTCGTTTCTCGGAGTCGGGATCCCGCTTGCCTCCACCGGCCAGGTCTATCCGCGGAGCCTCGATTTCCGCGTCGTCTCCCTGCTCTGCGAACTTGCGAGCGGCCCGGGCAATTTCGCCCGTACGCTGCGCATCATGGCCGGCCACGAGCTCGCCTCGGAAGGCTTCGCCAAGGGGCAGACTGGATCGTCCGCGATGCCGCACAAGATGAACAGCCGCTCCTGCGAGCGGATCAACGGCTTCCACGCCATTCTCAAGGGGCACTTGGCAATGGTCTCCAATCTCGCCGGGGACCAGTGGAACGAGGGTGACGTCTCCTGTTCCGTGGTCCGCCGAGTTGCCCTGCCCGATGCCTTCTACGCGATGGATGGTCTGCTCGAGACTTTCCTCGTGGTGCTCGGTGAAATGGAGATTTTTCCAGGAGTAATTGACCGCGAGAACGAACACTACCTTCCATTCCTCCTCGCCACGACCTTTCTCATGGAAGCGGTCAAGGGAGGTGTCGGCCGAGAGGAAGCCCACGAACTCGTCAAGGAACACGCGCTCGCCGCCGTGAAGGCGTCGAGGTCAGCCGGGGGAGTCAACGACCTCGAGGCGAGAATCAAGGCCGACTCCCGTCTCGGCCTCTCGGGCGAACGGGTCGAGGCTCTGATGGCCAATGGACGCTCCGAGGTGGGGCGAGCTCGCGAGCAGGTGACGGGATGGTGTGCTTCCGTGGCCGAAGTCGTGGCGAAAAACGCTGACTCAGCGTCCTATCGGCCCGGTGCCATTCTCTAGTACGGATCTTCGGCACTGGCTCCGCCGCCATGGAAACATTCGGGGCGTTTTAATTAGTTTAAGGAATTCAAATTTTGTTGTTGCTCTGGCTCGATATGTATCCTATTCAAGGATATGGTGTTCTCATCAAATAAAGTAGCTATCGGTATTCTAGGAATTTCCGCGCTCGCTGTCGCTCCGCTGGCAACCGCTGCGCTCACCGACTTCAACACGGACGGGTTCATGAACAGCGCTGGGGTCATCACGAACGGGATGGCCTGGGGAATCGCAGTCGATACCGGAGGCAACGGTTTTAGCGCCCCCTATGCGCCATTTTCAGGAGCGATCGATGAGTTTCTCAGTGATTCCTTCGGGGTGACCGACGATTATTTTCTTGCCGGCGGAACCGCCGCCAATCCGTCATGGAACGTCACGCTGGACAACTCGGCGCCTGGTCCTCCGGGGCCATTCAACAACGGCTCAGGCGGTATGATTGCTACCATCGAGTATGTCGCATCGGACTACGCTTTCATTACCTCCGGTGACCCCTTCCAGTTGCTCTGGCACGACGGCACCTCGTATGGAACGATCACTGACAGCATGTTTGTCATTGGCGGCGAAAGCGACAATGTCGATCTCTCGGCCTTCACCATGGCGGCTGCAACCACGATGGACCTGACTGCCGACATAGAGTTTACACCCGAGCCCTCTGCGGCTCTCCTGAGCGGGGTCTTGTTCATGGCTACATTCCTGCGTCGTAAGCGCTAGTCGGCTCAGAGGATGGAGGTTTTTTTGCCTCCAATTGATATTCCGCCGCGAACGAATCACTCACCAGGGGTTCGTTGCCTCAGGTGGGTCAAATGAGTGTTGCGCGGACCACCTATTTTGTGGATTCACTCTGCCGAGGCGTTGTCTTGGCCGCGTCCTCGATCAGATCGACCGTAATCGCGGATTCGAAGCATGCAATGGCATTGCCTGCGACCTACTCCGCCGTTGACTTGGTGTCGGTCGCGCAGTGAAGCGTGCTGAGTGGGTGACTCGCATTGGCGCAGAGGTGATATCGAAGATCACCGAAGCGGCGGCTCGTCTGGAGCGCTCTTTTTCCCTCCGCCCGATTGGCACGTCGGAGATACCAGATGAGAGTTTGTCTGGCCGCTTCGAGGCGGGTGCGCTTGATACTTCGGCGCGATTCGTCTGGTAGGTGGGATCCTCGAGAAGAGGAAGTCGCTCTGGCTCTCACCCATTCTGCTTCTTACGCGTCATCTCAAGAAGGTCGCGCTTCGCGGCCATGGGGATCGAGCCGTCCAATTTGCTCGAGGAGTGCACGAGAGGAAATCCTAGACTTGGAGAATTCGCCAGCATGTTGATCAGACGGAGCGATCAGATATCCGGCGAAGACGGCCACCTCGGAATCAGGCAGGAGTCGACGACGGATTGAAAGCCCTCGCGAATCGCCGAGTTCACCTCGCGGAGATTGACCCGCAATGACTCCACGATGGATCTGCGGATCACCCCGCCCTCCTGAGATGCGATATACCTTGGGAGACAAGCAACTAAGAGCACTTACCAAGTTGGCTCTTCTTCAGTTTGTGTGGGGTATGAGGTCGATGAGCGGGGCGTGCCCCGTAACGAGGACGGAACACTTCAGCGGTAGAAAGATCCGCTGTCCTCACATCTTCGCCGAAGGCGCTGAATCCAAACCCACTCAAAATCAGCATTCAACTAAGATCACTTTATAAACGGTCTAGGCGGAATGGCGCTTGGTTAGTGGGGGGGGTCGAGGATTCTGGGCGGGACTTCTTCCTCTGGGATTGAACCGGATCGACCCTACCTTGCCGTTTGGAGCGATCGCAAAACGGCTTGCCTTGAGGTAGGGACGAGGGTCCCTCCTCGTCCGGGGAGGAGCGAAGCGACGGACCGCCGAGGCCCAAGGCTGCCCCGTTGCAAGTGGGTCGATGCTGTCGGGACGGATGAGGACGTCGCTGGTCGCCTTGGGCTCCCTGCGGAGGCGCAGGGACGCAGCTCCCTACCTTTCGCCAACCCCATACCCGAATCCCCCGGGGGGTTCTTAACCAAGCGCCATTGGGTCTAGGCGCACAAAGGCGCCGAAAGGAATCGGGGGAGAAGGCAGTTACGGTTCTTGCGAGGCACGGGGAGTTCCTTCACCATGGCAGGATGTTGAACAAAGATGGCGACACAGAGGAGCTTCCCGTTCGGAACGCGAAATCACTCTCTCTCAACATCTTGGGGCGACGGATTTTTCCATCCTCCCTAGCATTCCTCATGCTGGCCAACGTCGCCACTGCAGAACCGCCCGTGGCGGTGGCCAAGGGCGGGGTTCTCGCGTTCGAAGCCGAGGACTTTTTTGAGCAGACCAAGACTGAGGTCCGGAAGTGGCACCGCTTCGACAAGGAGTCACAGACCGAGGTTTCTCCCGACCCCGATCCTCCGCATTTGGAGAGAGCGAGTGGGGGAGCCTACCTCGAAATCCTCCCGGATACCCGTGCCAACCACGACCAGAAACTGATCAAGGGAGAGAACTTCTCGAACAAACCCGGCAAGCTGGCGATCCTGCGCTACCGCGTCCGGTTTGACAAGCCCGGCCGCTACCATGTCTGGGCCCGCGTCTTCTCCACCGGTACCGAGGACAACGGTTTTCACATCGGCCTCGACGGCCAATGGCCCGAGTCCGGCCAGCGCTGGCAGACCACCGTGAAGAAGAGGTGGCACTGGGAGAGCCGACAGCGCACCGAGAAAGTCCACGGCGGCGTGCGCGGACTCCTGTTCCTCGACGTCGAAAAGGCCGGCGACCACGTCATCGAGATCTCGATGCGCGAGGACGGCCTCGAGCTCGACCGGCTCCTGCTCACGCTCGATCCCGAGTTCGTACCCGGCGGAGTGGATGGATCGGAAGCGGTGAAGCCAGAGCCAGCGAAATGAGCGCGGAGCCCGATTGTGAATCGGACGCAGTCATCGACGTCCGACCCGATGCCAAGGTTCGGCTCCCGTGGAAGAAACTTCTTCTCGGGTTTGCGGTGTTTGTCGTTGTCCTGATCGTCATTGCATTTCAGGACGAGGAGCCCCCGAGCTTTCCGGTCTTCGATGCCATTGACGGGGACACCGATCTTCTCGAAAGGCCAATTCCCGAACTGGCTGGTTTCACGGTAAGTTCGGATATTCCCGAAGAAATATTGAAGATGGAGTCAGGCGAGATTGATTGGGACGAAGTGAGGATGGGTGAGTTTATCTCTCTTCACGAACCCGCATTGAAGGCTTTGTCTGGCATCCTCGAGAGAGGCGATCTCTGGCAGACGTCCGAGCACGAATCGACCCCAGAGACGGGGAGCTCTGCTCCCGATTTCCTCGGATGTTCATCGCTCTTTTTCGTCAAGACCCTGAAGTCTCGGGCGCTAGCTCGGGACGGTCAAATCGCAGCTAGCCTTGCGGAGGGCCTGGAGCTTTTGGAAACAGCCCATCACATGGAGCTGGCCGACGGGGCTCTGATTGCGCGGGTCATCGGGCTCGGCGTCCACTCAATCGGGCTTACGGCTGTGGAGGACTCGATCAACGTCAGCGGCGAGATGGAGACGTATCAATGGCGTTCGTTCCAATCGCGGTTTGCAGAGCTCGAGCCGGATCCTGAGCGATTTGCCCGTTCTTTCGCCGTCGAATACCACATTGTGAAAGAGCATGTCGAGGCTGTGCGACAAGCCAGGCGCGGGAACTACGACACGGGCTCTTTTCCGATTCAGGGGCCGCTCTTTCTTCGTCCCAATAAGACCTGCCGGCTCTATGGTGAGGCACTTTTGGCGAACTACGAGGCCGCCAGGCAACCCGTACTGACGGAGCCGACCATGCCTCCGGCTGTCTTGGCTGTTCTTGATCCGGCGAATGCTTGGAGGACCTACTGCTCAACCAACGCTTATGGAAATCACCTGCTCCGTGAGTCGGGCCTGGGCGTCGGCTCACGAGTCATCAACAAGCTGGCTGGGTTGCGCGCCCGCCATCGATTGCTTCTGGTCAAAATCGCTACCCAACGCTTGCGCATTCGAGAAAATCGCCTTCCCCTCACGCTAGACGAACTCGTTCCCGAATTTCTCGAAACCGTCCCCATCGATCCCGCCGACGGTGCTCCCCTCCGTCACGATCCCGCCACTGGCGAGGTGTGGAGTTTGCTGCCGCATATTGACCGTGTCCAACTCGGTTGCGAAGCGGAAGCAGATACCCCATGAGCACCGACTCTGATTCAGACCGCTACACGGATGTCCGACCAGACGCCAAAGCCCGACTTCCGTGGAAAAAACTTCTCTTTGGGTTTGCGGCGTTTGTCCTTGTCCTGATCGCTGTGGCCTTTCAAGACGAGAAGCCACCAAGCTTCCCAGCCTTCGAGGGACTCCGGGCTGAGGTCGATCCCGCAATCAACCCGGTTCCCGAACTCAAGTTGATCGCCGGTGCTCCCGTGCCCGACGAAATTCGTCTCATGCAGGATGGATCGGCCGCTTGGGAAGATGTTCCCGTCGACGCCTTCCTCGCATCTCAGCGACCCTCTCTCGACGCCTGGACGGAAGGCTTGGCCAGCGGCGGAACATGGCAGTTGGAGGAGGTGACTGATTTCAATCAAGCCTTCGACTATCTCAGTGACTGGCAGAGTCTCATGAGAGTAAAAAAACTGGAGGCCGAGCAGTTCGCTCGGAGAGGTGAGAAGGGGAAGAGCCTTGCGCTTGGAATGGAACTGCTCGAGACCGCCCATCATCTCGAAAGTGCGGACGGTGCGATGATCGTTCAGTTGGTCGCCGTCACTTTTCATCAGATGGGACTAGCCGCAGTGGAGTCATCGATGTCATCCGCTGGAGACATGAGCGATACGCAGTGGCTGGCTGTTCAGGCAAGGCTTCAGGCCACCGAGCCAGACCCCGAGCAGTTTGCGGAATGTTTCGGCTACGAGTACCTCTTTATGTCCAATACCCTCGACGCCTTGAAGGAGGGACGGATCAGCCCCCGACGATTTAACGAAGAGGGGAGGACCGGCGTGTCGCAGGTCAACCGAGCCTTCGCTGACCGGCGGGACGCCGGTCCCCCCCTCCATTCCTCAGTTGGACACAAGACCATGGCGTGTTGGAAGTGGATGCTCCACTTGTGCCGAACCTCGGGGTGTTTGCGGAGGAGCTTCACCGCTTAGACAAGCAGGTCGTCAAAATCGAGGACGTCGAGACGGATCAATTCGCGGCGGTACTCGCGGGAGACGGCGACTACGCGATGGTCCAGGGGCACGCCTCCATCAGCAAGGATTCGCCGCCCTTCAGCACCGCGATGCTGCTCAACCGGATCGCCGGGCTGAACGTCATCGGCCTCCGTCGCGCCGGCTTCGACCGTAACCAGCGGGCCCAGCTTCGTGATCTGTCGGTCGCGTCGCGGGTGCCGTGGTGGCCCGTCAGGTAAGGGATGATCACCGGCTCGAGGTCAGTAGACTGCTATCCGGAACCATCCGAATGCAGCTCGGTCCGGCCCCAGAGCTCCCCTAGGCAGTAGCGGCGCGTCCCACCGTTAAAGCTTACAAATCGAGGTCCTGAGGCTGGGGGGGTAAAAACGGTGAAGGTAGCCGCGGTCGTCAGACCGTGGAAGCATCGGCTGAAGCTGGTGGCCTTCAGGCTACGCTTCCAAATTCTCACGAATTCGGCTACAGAATCTCCGAACACTTCCTCGCTTGAAGTCCGACAGCCCCCTAGGTCACGCAGACCCAGCGGCGCAAGGTTCAGGAGCCCGACATCCGTCAGCACATGGATTGGATCCCCGACGACCTCGCGTTGCAGACGGTCGAGGACAAGAAGACCTTTTACCACCGCGTCCTCGCGGCCGATGCTCCGGACGTCGGCAACCACCTCGGGCGTTCTCCACCACGAGAGCGACATCCATGCGACCATCGCTCCGGACGTCTGGAAGCTCCGTGACGTCGATGGCGATGGGCAGACCGACCAGCGGGAAATTATGGCCACGGGCCATCCGCTGCCGCCGAGTCGGGAAGAAGCCGGGGTCGGAAATCGGTCCCAACCTTCACGCTGCTACAAAACTCGTTCGACAGCGGATCCGATCTGACAACTCCAGGCGCCAAGTGAACCTGCCTCCGACGAAAGATCGGCGCTAGATCGTCATCGCGGAGTAGCCCCCGTCCACGACGATCTCGGCGCCGGTGATGAAGCCGCCCGCCTTGGGCGATGCAAGGAGCAGGGTCGCGCCGATGAGTTCGGCGGCCTCGCCGAAGCGTCCCATCGGAGTGTGGCCCATGATCGAAGCCACCCGCTCGGGGTTGAGCACCTTCTTATTCTGCTCGGCGGGGAAGAAGCCGGGAACGATGGTGTTGACGCGTATTCCCTCGGCGGCCCACTCGCGACCGAGGTTGCGACTGAGATTGTGGCAGGCCGCCTTGGAAGCGGAGTAGCTGAAGACACGGGAGAGGGGGATCATTCCGGACATCGACCCGACGTTGATGATCGAGGCCTCGACCTGGTTCTCGAGGAAGTATTTGCCAAAGACCTGACTCACGGCAAACACGGCCTTGAGGTTCGTATCGATGATCCACTGGAACTCTTCGTCATCGATATCCAGGAAGGGTGTCGGTGAGTTCACACCCGCCCCATTGATCAGAATCGAGCAGACTCCCGAGCGCTCGACCACCGTGTCGAGCATCGCCTGAATGGCCTCGCGGGAAGTCACGTCACAGGGCGCGAACCAGGCCTTGCCGCCCGCTTCCTCGATGCTCGCGATCCGTGCCGCGGCCTTCTCTTCGGAACGTCCCACCAGCACGACCTCCGCTCCTGCACCGGCGAGGCCCTCGGCCATCGCGCCGCAAAGCTCGCCCGTGCCACCAATCACCACGGCCACCTGGCCCTTTAGTCCGAACAGATCTTCCAGATAACTCATGGCGCGATCCAAGAGCGGAAGGACACGAACCGCAAGATCTTTCCGCAGAGTTACCACCTTTCGACTGTCATTTCTCCCGTCCGTTGCCACCTGCGATGCGTGCCATCGTTGACCCCTGTCCCCGGAGACGTCACAAGGAGTCACGCCCATGCCATTCCCGGACCGATTGCGTCGACTTTCACTCCCTCAGATGCTGATCGGCCTGTACCTGCTCGTCACGGCAGGGTGGCTGATCCGCTTTCTACTCGCGGCCAAACGGCCCGCAGAGACGAAGTGGGACGACCGAATCGCCGCCGGCAAGGTGCCGGGCTTTCTGGACTACATGGACGTCGGCCTCTGGTGGGGCGGGCTGTTTCACCTTGCTGTCATCGGCGGGCTCGCCCTCTCGGCCCCGTGGTGGATTCGCTGGAGCAGTGGCTCGCCGCTGAAAGTCAGGATCGGCCGCCCATGTGACAACAACTCCGTACCGTCTCTCAAGCGCTTCTGGATCTGCCTCGGGCTGATCGCCATGGCCGCTCTGCCTGCCCGGATCTCGCGCATGGATGATTCCTTCTGGGGCGACGAGGCCTGGGCCGTCGAGCGATACTCTCACGGATACTTCGTGGCAGCCGGGGATGACGGCGTGCAGGGCGACCTGAAGTTCAAGCCCTCGACTTGGGAGCAGACCTTCTTTGACGATCGTGGCGGCGGCAGCAACCACCAGTTGCAGACGATCTCCGGCCGAATCATCGACAACGCCTGGCGAAAATTCCGCGACCTCCCTCAACATGAGATTCTGGAATGGCCCTACCGCATTCTGCCGGTGCTCACCGGCGTCGGCGCCATTCTCATGATCGGCTTCCTCCTGCGGCGCTTCGGGTTCCCCCTCGCAGGACTCGCAGCCGCAGCCATCCTCGCGGCCCATCCCTGGCATATCCGCTACAGCTGTGAAGCACGCGGCTATGCCCCCATGCTCTTCTTCCTGCTCGCGACGATCTGGGCCCTGGCAGGCGCTCTCCGCCATGGGCGCTGGCGGGACTGGCTGCTTGTAGTCGTCCTCGAGCTGCTGGCGGCGTACTCGTGGAAGGGCGCTCCCGTACCCCTGCTAGGACTCAACTTGACCGTCGCAATCGGGGTCCTGCTCGCCGCTCGTCGTGCGCCCGGTGGATTTCGCGCAGCCCGCTCGACCCTTTCACGCATGGTGGTCCTCAACGCCATCATCGCCGGCATCTTCATCAATCTCTACTGGCCGAGTCATCTCCAGATTGGCCATTTCTGGGAACGGTCGACGATGCTGAAGGGCGCGGTCGGAGACCTCACCTGGTTCGCGGAATACCTCGACTTTCTCGCCGTGGGGGCCGATCTCCACGACCGGCACACCCTTCTCCCGGTCCCCTTTTCGATTCAATCAGCCTGGGGCGGCAGCGCCGTGCTCGCCACCATCATGGGACTCGCCTGTCTTCTCGTGGTTCTGGCGGGACTGATCCACGGGATGCGCCGATCTGCCTTTGCCACTTTTCTCTTCATCGCCCCGACCCTCGCCGTCGGGATCGGCATCGCCCACTTCTGGTTCAACCTCGAGATGGGGCTGTTCACCTACTACGTCTTCTACGGCTTCACCGGGGTCATCCTTCTCGCGGGCCTCGGCGTCGAGGGGATCGCGTACTGGGTCAGTAGGCTGAGCAAGGCACGGCCGCCCGCTCGGAGTCGCCTCCCGATCATGGTCGGTGTCGCTCTTGTGGGAACCTACGCGGTGCTCGTCTTTCCTCTCTCCCGGATGATCTCGGACCGCGGACTTGAACCCCTTCGCGATGCCTTTGAGGTGACACGAGGACAGCACGAAGAACTCGGTTACAGCGGCAAGTCGAAGGTTCGCACCATCTATCAGTGGCGCCACGCTCGAATCTACGACCCCAGAGCCAACCTCCACGCCCGGGACGCCGCGACGATTCGAGGCATCATGGCAGAGGCCCGCGCCGTGGGCGACGAGCTTTACGTCGTGATTGGAAACATCAGCCACGTGACTTCCGCTCAGCCCGACGTCATGGCGCTCGTCAAAGACACCAGCGAATTCGAGCCCGTGGCGGAGTTCTGGACACTCCACCCCGTCTCCTCTCTCCTCGCCTATCGCATGCTCACGAAGCCATTGCCTTGAGTCCGCCTCGACGAGGCCGGTCCCAGCTACTTTCTCAACGCCGCCAGCTTGGTGCGCATCATCGCCGACTCCTCGGCGCTGAGGACGTGCCAGCAGGCGAGGCCGTTGCCGACCAGCTCCCACTCGTCGAACTGCCAGACGATTTTCTTGTCGCGGCTGATCTCGACGATCTGCGGTTGCCCTTCTCCGGCGTGACAGTTGCCGATCGCGAAGTTCCCATTGGCTAACTCTTCGAGGCAGGTCATCCAGCCGAGGGTGACGTCGGTGCCGGGAATCCTCTTCGAGATTTCCCAGACAATTTCCTTGGCTGGAGTGACCTCGATGACGCTGTTTCCGCTGCCGGTGCAGATGAGGGTGTTGCCGTTCCTCAGACGGATCGCTCCGAACACGCGCGTGTCGGTGAGGTACTCCCAGACGATCTTTCCTCCGGCGTCGTACTCGGTGACCACGCCCGGCCGCTCGGCGCAGGCGAGGTAGTGACCATTCTCGAGGAAGCGGACGAGGCGGGTCTTCTCGCGACCATCTTTGCCGAGCGGGACCTCCTTCGCGATCCGGCCCTCGGCATCGACGTGAATGATCCGCCCGACGTTGCTCTCGACGATGATCGTGGTGCCGTCCGGCATGCGGCGGAAGGCATGGACGTCGACCTTCTTGCCCTCGTTGCCGTTGGCCGTGGCCGAGTCGTATTGCCAGACGACTTCCTTCTCGAGGGTGATCTCCGTGGTCTTCGTCCAGCTGTCGTGGAACAGGATGTTTCCATTGGGCAGGAGTTGAAGGTCGTGATGCCCGCTGTGACCTTTCTCAGGGCCGGCGGTGTCGTGACGCCAGAGCACCTCTCCTTTGGAATCGCAGATGGCGAGGACGTTCTTGCCGTAGGAAGCAGCGACCAAGACAAGGCGATCGTCCTCTGCGCGGAGTGAAGAGACGGCGGGAAGCAGCAAGGCTGCCGCAAGAAGAAGAGGAGAGAGCCGGATCATGAAGGCAATCCTAGCCAGCGTGAGCGTCGCTCGTACACCTAATTCCGGGGGGAAAGGGCTCGTCTCGACGGAGGGAAAACTGATACGTTCCCATCATGAAGCGTCGTCACTTCCTAACCAGTTCTGCCGCCGTCGCCGGCGGGCTCAACATCCTGCCTACCGGGACGCTGTTCGGTCAGTCGCCGGCCAACAAGCTCAACATCGCGCTCATCGGTGCCGGCGGACGGGGCAAGCGGCACTACTTCTGGCTCAGGGAGCACAACGTCCTCGCGCTCTGCGACGTCAGCGATCCCGAGTTTGGTCCGGCCCTGAAGGAGTTCCCGTCAGCCGAGACCTACAAGGACTGGCGCAAGTGCCTGGATCATCCCGGACTCGATGCGGTCGTGGTCGCGATTCCCGATCACCATCACGCCTTCGTCGCGAACTGGGCCTTGAACCGTGACCTGCACGTCTACCTCGAGAAGCCGCTCGGGATCACTGTTCACGAGGCCCGCACCGTGCGCGCCACCTACCTGACCAAAAAGGACAAGCTGGCAACCCAGGTGGGGACACAGCGGCATGCAGGCGAAAACTTCAACCGCGTCCGTGAACTGGTCCTCGACGGAGCGATCGGCGACCTCAAGGGCGTCTACGCCTGGGGCAATCGCAAGATCCCCGCAGACGGCTACCTTCCGGAGAAAGGCAGTCCGCCCGAGACCTTCGACTGGGACCAGTGGCTGGGGCCCTCTCCATTTCATCCCTACAACCCCGACTACCTCATTCCCGCTCCGGCCCGATGCCTTTCGTGGAACATGTATTCCGACTTCGGAATCGGTCAGATGGGCGACATGGGAAGTCACGTCATGGATCTCGCCTGGAACTGCATCGACGTCGAGCTGCCGACCAAGATCGAGTCCACCTCTTCGGAATCATTCAACCCTGAGGTGACCCCTGTCGAACTCACCACGAAATTCACCTTCCCTGCCAACGAGTGGCACGGCGAACTCCCGTTGACCTGGTATCAGGGAGGCGCGATGCCGCCTTCGCCGAACAAGTGGATCGATCTCGAAAAGGTCGGCCACGGGGTGATGTTCAAGGGCGACAAGGGCTTCATCGTCACCGATTTCGACCGGCGCGTCGTGATGCCCTTCGGCGACCATGCCGACCTCAGCTACTACAAGCCGAGGCCGGTGGGGGAGCGGCTGCCGAAGATGGATTCCTTCTTTGGGAACTGGGTCGATGCCTGCCGCAACGGGCGTCCCGAAGAGACTGCCTGCAACTTCATCTACAGCAGTAATCTCATCGAATCGATGTGCCTCGGGCTCGTCGCCTTCCGCGCAGGTCAGGCTCTCGAATACGATGGGGAAGCCGGCAGGATCACCAATGTCGCGGCGGCGAACGAGTGGCTCACGAAGCCCTACCGCGACGGCTGGTCTATGGAGGGATAGCACGGCGAGGCGACAAACAGCGAGCAGTTGTTAAGTCATTCACTGCAATCTGGGGAGGCATTCCGGAAATTCCGACCCCAACGGACCCGATCTCTGTAGGGACCGCCGGTGTCAGCCCTCGGTGTATTGCCCGTCCGCGTGCCCCACCTCATTCGCCTACCTCGCAGCGTCCCCCGACCTTCATTCCAGCAAAGCGCAGGAGCTCATACTAGGTACTCCCCTGAGGCTCGTACCTACCACGTCAACTTGAGCGAAATCGAGAATGGCTTTTCTTTGACAAAGCTATTGTGAACCTCAATTGAGACTCTTGGTTTTTTGAGTGTCGCAATCGCTGCAACTGAATTATTCGGGGAAGTTTTCCAAGTGTTAAACCGTTTTACTGGATCGCCTTCAAAACCGAGAACATGCAGGTGATGAATAAAAAGCGCCCTAGCTTCCGCTTCGTCACACGGGTATGACAATATTCTAACTCGTTTCAATTTTTTACCCGACCGCATGCAATGCACACTTTGAGCACGCATTTCTACGATTAACTCTTCTGCTATCGCTGCCGAAAAATCTATTGGCCCCTTGGAGCTCCAGTACGCACTGGTTTTTGCCGGAGGCCATGAAATATCTTTCACCTCTGGACTTCCTCGAAGGTCCCATGTCAAAAATTTTAGATCATCGCCCCCTTGAATGATCGGAGCGAACAGCAATACAGCGACACCTGTCGCAAATTTTCGTCGGTTATGCGGTGTGGAGTTCATAGATCCCAAGGCCGGGGCGTAGAAGCGGTTGAGTAATATTTTCCCTTGTTACATTTATGCCCATCAGGCACATATCAAGATCAATCAAGCGACGACGGTCTTTGAAATGGTTAATCCTCCTTGATAACGCCTGATGATGCTTCCTGCCGCTGTCCTCGTTCTCCGGCGTCGAAGAGACTAGTGGATCACCTCTTTACCAATTTGGCATGGTCTTTACCAACCACTGCTATCTCACCTTTTCCTGTGATCTTGCCCCTTCCTGCGGCCGTCAATTCGCTAGCGCCAAGTGATCTTGGCCTGTCTCGATTCCGTATCCACCCAGACACTGGCATGTTCGAATTCGCGGGTGAACTCCCAGCCTTCAGGCGTGGTTCGCTGATAGGCACTTTTCGGCGGGCCGAGCGGCTTTCTGAGGGCGGGATAGTCGATCAGCGCGCCATTGGCCAGCTTCCACCCCCAGCTGTACATAAAGTAGGAGTAGGGTTCGGCTCCGATCAGGTAGCAGGCGTGCGCGAATTCCAATTTCTCCCTGGAGAGCTCCGGCATGTTCGGTTTCAAGTTGCGCCGGCCCGTCCCCTCCACCCCGAGACGGAAGACGGAAATTTTTCCCGCTTTGGCATTCCGACGCATCTCTCCCCATTCCAGCAGCAGGTTCTCCTTGCTGGATTTCACCATCGCGTAGTTCTCAAACATGATGGCGTCGCTCACCGGGTAGACGTGTTTCGCGTCGGGATGGTGGGCGTTGTTCGCGAGCAGGATCCGTTTCGCACCCATCTTCTGCTTGAGCGCTGCCATCATCTCGCCCATGGCTTTCTCGATTTCCGGCCCCTTCTCTTTGCGAAGCTGCACTGATCCGTGCATCTGATCGATGAAGGCGCCGTCGCAGCCAGCGTCCTTCACCCCCTTCGCGACGGTCTCCACCCACCAGTTTCGAAAGTCGGGATTCAAGACGTCGTAGCAGAACGCGCCGTATCGAGTGGCCAGTTTCCCCGTTTTTGGGTCGGCGATCAAAAACTTCTTCAGCTCGGGATGCGCATTGATGTTTCCGGCGGTGAAGTTCTGATTGTAGGAGGTGTAAGGCCAAGCGTAGGCCGCATTGAAGTAGAACAGCACCTTGATGTCGGGGTTGATCTTCTTGAAGGCGGCGGCCTCATGCCTTGCGCCCAGTTCAGCGGCTCCGAGCTGTCCCATCCCGTGCGACTTTTCGATGCAGAGAAAGCCCGTCTGGTCGGCGATAAAACGAACCTGCTCCGGACGCAGCAAGCGATCCTTGTCGCCAAACATGAAGTAGCGAGGCGTGGTCTCCCAGCTGAAAGAAGGATAGTAATCTCTCGCCATGAAGTGACTCCCATCGCTGATCAGCAGGGAACGGTCTGCTGGCACCATTCCAGGGCTGGCAAACAGGCAGGCCAGCGCAACGGCTTGAATGATTGTTCTCGTCATCACCAGAGACAATCAACCTTCCATATGGAGTCTTGGCAATCCGAGGAAACACAGGCGCCCCCGACGCACCGTAGACGATCGGCCCAAGAGAGCGCAGGGTGAGGCCGTGCTCGTCTTCAACGAAGAGGCCTATCAGAAGGTCATCAAAGAGGAGGTCGCTCTGGCGGAGAAGTTTCTCTGGATCCTGACGGCCGACGTCAAGGATCTCCATGTCGAGACGACGAAGGGCAGGTACGAGCCGTTCCTCGACGTCCTCGCACGGCTGGTCGATCGCGGGGTCTACGTCCGTTTCGTGCACGCAAAGGAGCCGGGGCCGAGATTCCGCAAGGACTTCGACCGCCACCCCGAACTGGTCTCCGACGAACTCTTCGACCGCGTCCTCTGCCCGCGCATGCACATGAAGGTGATCATCATCGACGGACGGGTCGCCTACGTGGGATCGGCTAATCTGACCGGGGCTGGGATCGGCGCGAAGTCACCGAAGCGCCGTAATTTCGAGGCGGGGCATCTCACCCGCGACAAGGAGGAGATCGGGCAGCTGATGGATTTCGTGGACGAGTTCTACCTGGGCGATCACTGCCTGAAGTGCGGACGGCGCGAGTATTGCCCGGCGCCGATTGCGTAGCAGGACCAAGGGGGCAAAGCAGTCGCTTGGTGTGGCCGCGCTCGTCAGAGACTGTTGCAGAACCTCTCGGGCAACGCCCCAGGAATCAGGGACAGTAGAAATCCAATCCCTGTAGGGGCGCTCCATACCTGCGGGGGCGAGGTAGTTAGCCTTAGGCCGAATGGCGCTTGGTTAGTGGGGGGTGTCGGGTATTCTGGGCGGGATCTCTTCCTCTGGGATTGAACCGGATCGACCCTGCCTTGCCGTGTGGAGCGATCGCAAAACGGCTTGCCTTGAGGTAGGGACGAGGGTCCCTCCTCGTCCGGGGAGGAGCGAAGCGACGGACCGCCGAGGCCCAAGGCTGCCCCGTGGCAAGCGGGTCGATGCGATCGGGACGGATGAGGGCGTCCTTGGTCGCCTTGGGCTCCCTGCGGAGGCGCAGGGACGCACCCTTTCGCCAACCCCATACCCGAATCCCCCTGGGGTTCCTAACCAAGCGCCATTGGCCTTAGGCCGCCCCTTCAGGGCTCATGTCTTTTTCCGTACACGAACCAAGCGCCATGGCCCTTAGCGTACGTACTTCTGCAACAGTCTCGTCAGAGCGTGGGTGGCGGAGCCAAGTGTCGGAGCCAAATTCTCACGAATTCGGCTACGGCAAGGTGGCCTCCTACAAGGACCAGAGGAAGGCGAACAGAGCTTCGCGCTCTTCGTGGTTGAGTTCGGTGAAGGCCTCGCGAGAGGCTTCTCCTTCTCCACCGTGCCAGAGGATGGCTTCGGCAAAACCGCGGGCACGGCCGTCGTGGAGAAGGTGCAGGTGCCCACTGACCACCTCCTGAAGGCCGATGCCCCACAGCGGGGGCGTGCGCCATTCGGTGCCGCCGGCCTCGTAGTCCTCGCGACCGTCCGCGAGCTGCTCTCCCATGTCATGGAGCAGTAGGTCGGTGTAAGGGCGAATGTTCTGGTGCTCGAGTTCGGGGACGGCAGGGTATTCCCCGGTCTTGAGCTCGGGGAAGTGGCATTTCGCGCAGCCGATCTGGCTGAAAATCTCTTTCCCAGCGATCACCTGCGGCTCCTTCCAGTTGCGGCGGGCGGGCGGTGCGAGAGTGAGCAGATAGGTGGTGACGCGATCGAGGACCTTGGTGTCAGCTTCGGGCTGACCGCCGCTGGGAGCGGTGGTGCCGCCTTTGGGCAGGATCTCATCGGGGAAGAGGTCGGTGGTGATGCCAAGGTCGCTCTGAAACGCGCCTGCGGTCTGCTGACGGACGGTCGGCTCATTGGCTTTCCACCCGAAACGGCCGATCACTTTGGCGCCACCGGCCGCGAGGTCCGGGACGAGGTTGGGGCGGCCGGAGATGCCATCCCCGTCCGCGTCGTCGGGATCGGCATGAGCGAGAATCACGGCTGCAGGCACGGCTTCGAGGAGACCCATTCCATGCACCGCAGGAGCCACGCGGGGCGACAGTCGCACCTCGGAGTGCATCGGACCGTGGCGCAGACTTCCGAACTCGTAGCTGGGGGTGCGGAGGGAAAAAGGGGCGCCGTCTTTCATGGCGACGTGCTCCTCTTCGTAGGACACCGCCGCCCACCCTTCCGGCACGATCCCGGGGAGCGAGCGGGGATGGAACTGCAGTCCGTAGTTCGGCTCGGGGACGGGACCGCCATCAGCACGGCGTCCCGGAATCGAGAGCCGCAGCACCATGGTGAAGATCGCCTCGCCCTGCTCGGGAGGACGCCCGCGGCCGTCCTTGACGTGGCAGGCGGAACAGGACCGGGCGTTGAAGATCGGGCCGAGGCCGTCGCGGGCCTCCGTCGAGCTCGGGGCCGCCACCCAGTTCTGATTGAAGAAGGAGTTGCCGACGCTGTGCTCTCTTCGCAGCTCGCGGGAGATGTTGGCGAGGGGCCGGGCAAAGGCTGAGGGGCCACTCTCGAAGACGGTGGTCGCGCCGCCCGAGTGCTCTTCGCCGGCGGAGACCATGCCCGCAGCGAGAGCAAGGATGACCAGGCAGCAGCCTCCCTTTCTTTTGCCAAGCCTGCTCACGGAACTACTCGCTGATGGGAACCACGAAGCCGAGCGCACGGCTCAGTTCGACGAAGAGGTCTGCCTGATCCTCGAGCGCCTCCACGAGGGCGAGGATGGATTTTCGACCCGGCGTCTCGTCGTCGCCGAGGATCGCCTGGTCGAAGGGTGCGGGGATGGCACGGGCGAGTTCCACGACGCGGGTGATTTGAGCATCGAGCCGGTCCGCAAGAGCCGGGTCGGCTTCTCGGGCGACGGGGCCGATGATTCTCCAGACGCTTGAGACGCCCTGTATGTTGTGCAGCACGTCGAGGTGAGTGGTGTCGCTGAAGCAGCTGTGCTCGTCCTCCTGCGCCTGGGTGTCGTAGGCCACCAGAAGCCGCTCGCTCGCCATCTCGAATCCGCAGAGCATCGACATGCCGGTGATGACGTTTTTCAGTGCCTGATCTGTCTCGCCAGCCAGAAAGGCCGAACGGTAGTTGGTGGCCGAGCCGGGGGCCCAGTCGGCGGCCAGAGATTCGAGATTCGTGACCAGCAGATCGGTCGCCGCCACGAGATAGTCGCATCGACGATCGGCGTTGGGCGCGCTGGTGAAGTCGCTCGCGGGACGCCGACCCGGCGAGTCGGCAAAGTGATCCTGCCCCCAGAGCAGGAACTCGATGGCGTGATACCCGGTACTGACATTGGCCTCGCCCTCGAGTTCGTTGAGATCGAACAGCAGCTTAGGAGTGATCTCGGGAAATTCCTCTCGGCGATTGATGATGCCAGCGTCCGGGTCGCCTTCCACCGAATCAATGTACGCCTCGTCGATGGGCCACGCGTTGAGGAGGCCTTCCGGACCGTCGACGTCGTCAATGGGACCGCTGTAGAATCGGAACACCTCGGTTTCGAGATAGGGAAGCCGAGCCGCGATCCATGCTTTGCGTGCGGTCGCGAGGCCTTCTTCCGAGGGCGCCGCGACGAACTCGGCGACCGCTTTCTGGAGTGCCTGCCCCTCCTGCAAGGAGACCGAATAGCGCTCGTGAACATGATCGGCGTAGCTCGTGAGAGCCGTGCGCTTCAGTCCCTCGGCCTGCCCGAGTAGAACGGAAGGGACAGCCAGGAGGCAGAAGAGAGCTACTAAACGAGTCATGTCTTCTTGAGACTCTATCTCAATAGCAGGAAAGCAACCTTCTTTCCAATCAGCCGTTGGTGCGCGAGGCGAGGCTCGCTATCTTGTGCAATGCTTTATCTCCGAATCCCACTTCTCGGACTCGCTTTTGCGCTCGCTTTTGCCCTCGGACTCGCAGGGCCGGTAGCGGCATCCGAACGCCCGAATTTGATCTTTCTGCTCACGGACGACCAGTCGACGTACTCGCTGGGGTGCTACGGCAACTCCGACGTGCAGACCCCCCACCTCGACCGGCTCGCCGAGGACGGGGTTATCTTTGATCGCCACTATGCGACCACGGCGATCTGCATGGCGTCTCGCGCCAACTGCTTCACTGGGCTGCTCGAATACCGCAACGGCACCAACTTCGATCATGGCGACATGACCCGCGGCATCTGGGAAACGAGCTATCCGATTCTGCTGCGCGAGGCGGGATATCGGACCGCTTTTGCCGGCAAATTCGGGCTGCTTGTCTCCGACAGCGAGGATGCCTCGAAGAAGGGTTACCTGCCCGAGAAGGATTTCGATGCCTGGGGCGGTGGTCCGGGGCAGACCCACTACGAGACCGCGAAAAACAACTCGATGAAGGCCTACGCCAAAGAGTTTCCCCATTCCACCCGGAGCTACGGAGCCTTTGGCCGCAACTTCATCGAGGAGAGTGCGGCAGGTGCCAAGGCAGCGACGCCCTTCTGCCTCTCCATCAGCTTCAAGGCCCCGCACATGCCCGACACGCCCGACCCGATCTTCGACGACGTCTATGCGGGCAGGACCTTCACCAGGCCCGAGAACTACGGCCGCGAGAAGGGCGCCCACTTCTCCCGTCAGAGCCAGCAGGGGCGGCAGTTCGAGCGCTTTCACAGCTGGCACTACTCGGACAAGTACGACGAGGTCATGCGGCGCTACCACCAGCAGATCTACGGGATCGACTTTGCCGTCGGCATGATCCGCGAAGGACTCGAGAAGGCGGGCGTCGCGGACAACACGGTGATCATCTTCACCTCCGACAACGGCTTCTTCTGTGGGTCGCATGGCTACGGCTCAAAGGTGCTGCCCTACGAAGAGTCGGCACGCGTGCCGCTGATCATCTTCGACCCCCGTCACGAGAACAGTGGCAAGCAGATCCGCTGCCAGTCACTCACCGGCAACATCGACTTCTCCCCCACCCTTCTCGAGTACGCCGGACTGCCCGCTCCGGAAGGCATCGACGGCAAAAGCCTCGTCGCCCTCTACGACGACCCGACCGTGCAGGTTCACGAGTCGCTGCCGCTCATCAACGTATGGGGCACGAAGGAATGCCGCGCCCTCGCGGTCGTCACCCAGGACATGAAGTACGTCTACTGGAGCTACGACAAGCAGGACTTCGAGGCCACCGAGGAGCTTTACCATCTGGGCAAAGACCCGCTCGAGCTTGTGAACGTGGCCCGAAATCCCGAGTACGCTCCGCAGCTCGAGCAGATGCGAGAAAAGCATGACGCCTGGATTGGCCACTGGAAGGAGCACGCCGTGCCGTTCAACAAATACGAGCCGTGGGCGGAGGAGTTGTCCCGCTGATGTCGGGTTCAACCGACGAACTCTCCCGCCGCGTAGCCCTGCAGGAAGAGCAGGGCGGTGAGATCGCCGTGGTTGATGCGCAGTTCGGACTGAGCTGCTACACTGGGCTTCGCGTGCAGGGCGACCCCTGCCCCCGAAGCGCCCAGCATCCCAAGATCGTTGGCGCCGTCGCCGACGGAGATCACCTGCTCCGGCGTGATACCGAGCCGCGCGGTGATTTCCTGCAGCGCCGTGACCTTGGCTTCCCCACCAAGAATGGGCTGGCCCACTTCACCCGTGAGCCGGCCGTCTTCGGCAAGGAGCACGTTGGCCCGGTGCTCGTCGAATCCAAGATGGGCTGCGACCTTCTCGGTGAAGGCAGTAAATCCGCCGGATACGAGAGCCGCGTGACCACCGTTCGCCTTCATCGTCGCGAGCAAGGTCGCGCCGCCGCTGGCAAAGGTGATGCGTTTCTCGAGCACCTTGTCGATCACCGTCACGGGAAGTCCCTTTAGAAGTCCGACCCGCTCCCGCAGCGCTGCCTCAAAGTCGAGTTCTCCGTTCATCGCTCGCGCGGTGATGCCGGCGACGTGCTCCCCCACTCCGGCCTCGACCGCGAGTTCGTCGATGCATTCCTGATCGATCATCGTCGAGTCCATGTCGGCGAGCAGCATCTTGCGCCGACGTCCCTCGGCCGACTGGATCGCGAGATCGATCCTGTCTTCCTGCAATGCGGCCCAGACATCCCAAAAGTCATCGGGCCGTTCGCTTACCGAGAACTCGCCGGCCACGCCCGGAGCCAGGCAGCGGGGCGAATCCCCACCCCATTGATCACACAGAGCGACGAGGCGATCATCCTTGAGCGAGGGTGAAGTGGGGTCGGTGAGTAGAGTGACGACGGGCATTTTCAGTTCAGGTCGGTTCGTGGACCACCCACCTTCGCGAGAAGAAACAGGGCTGCAAGGCGCGCTCCCGACGTACTGCTGACGCTGTTCTTTGCCACTTCATCGCACCCGGTTCGGGTCCGCACGGACACGACCTCTACTCAGCGTCCGGGAGAGCCGCCTCGGCTCTCATCAACTGGATGGCCTGCTCGAAGATAGCATCCATTGTCTGTTGATTGGAGCTGCTGTCGAACACTGCGATCAGCTCTCCCGACTCGTCGCTTCGCACGACGTAGGTTCTCGCTCCCAGCCAGCTCCCGCCATGTGACATCACCGATCCGTTGATCATCCATCCAAAGCCGTAAATCGTTTCGTTGTCGTCGGGCAGCTTTGGCGGCGTCAGGGCCTCTCGCCAGGTTGACTCGGAAATCAGGGTTCGATCGCGCAGTGCCTGATCCCATATCAGATAGTCGTCGATGCTGCAGAAAACCGCGCCGTCGCCGGCAACCCCATCGAGCCAGGTGGGATTCAGCTTCCTGCCGCCGCTGGTGGAAACGACTTTGGTAGCGAACGCCTTGTCCTTGCTGACGAGATTCCATACCCGGGAATTCTTCATGCCGAGCCGATCGAAGATCTTCTTCTGACAGAAATCCTCAAACGAATCCCCCGAGGCCTTCTCAATGACCGCAGCCAGGATCACGTATCCGGTATTCGAATACTCGTAGCGGCTCCCCGGTGCCCACTTGGTTGCTTTCTCCTTGCTGACAAAGTGCGTTGCGACCTGCTAAGTCGTCAAAGGCGAGTCCGTCGTGAATGAGCCGCGCGGAATTTCGGCCATGTAGTCGGAGAAGCCAGCGACATGGTTGAGCAGATGCCGAACGGTGACCTGCTTCGCCTTGGCTTCAGGGAAGAATTTGGCCACGGGATCGTCGAACTCCAGCTTCCCTTCCTCCTTGAGGATCATCGCGGCCATCGCGGTGAAGGCTTTCGAAACCGAGGCCAGTCGAAACGACGAACTGGTGGTAAGGCGCTGCCGGTCCGAGGCGTGGGTGAAACCATAGGCACCTTTCAAAATCGGCTGGCCGGAGCGCGCAATGACCACGGCTCCATTGAACAGCCCCTTGTCCGTCAGGTCCATCAACCAGCGCTCAAACTGCTGCTGATCGGTTTCCCCGGCAGTTTTTTCGGGAAGACTCGGGTTGGCCGCATCCCTTTTCTGCTGACCATACCCGAAGGGCTGCCCTGCCATTGAGAGCACTGCGAGCAAAAGCCAGAGGAGAAGTCGTGATTGAAGGACCATGGCGGAAGGATAGACCCGCTTTTACGGCAGGGCGACGCAGATCGTGCGCAGGAATGCCCGCGTGGAACTGACACGCGGTAGACCCGTCTTTCGCTGACTCTCCTAGCGCCAAGGCGCTTGGTTAAGCCGAGAATGGCCTTCTTCTCTGAAGGCTGGTCGAGGAATTCCCCTCCGTGGTAGGGCGCGGGCCTCCGGACCCGCCGAAGGGAGCGCCCAGCGACCGCCTCGCGCTGCCTCTACCTTTGATCCGACCGTCTGTGGTCCTTGTAGGTTTTGCCGAGTATCACCCTCAACTAGAATGGCGCTTAGTTAAGAGCGGTATCCGTGGGGTGGACCATTCCGCGATGCGGTTCTGTCCCCGTCCCAAAGCGAAGTTCCCCGGGCGTTGCCCCGGGCTATGATCAGACGCCCCTTCAGGGCTCAGGCACCTCCGGCGACCTCAGATGGGCGATCTACCTGTCAAAACTCCGGCTTCCGTCGTTGCCTAAAAGTTATTCCCCGAAATTCGGCACAACGTGAATCGATTTCGATGGAAGAAGCGGGGTGCTCGGGTAACGCTCTTGGTTCTCCGCCATGTCGACCAAAGCCACCAGTTCAACCCCCGGAGAAAAGGACGAAAAGACGTTTTCAAAGGATTGGAAGGGGAAAAAGGGGGCCAAGGACAAGACCAATGTCAGTCTGTTCATCCCGCCGGGTCAGGCAATCCCGTTCGCGGAAGAACTGGAGCGGGGAGCGCTTAGCTGCATGCTTCAGGATCCGGAGCACGTCCTGGACGAAGCCATTGTGGAACTGGCCGATGACGACTTCTACCTGCCTTCGACGCGCACCGTTTTTTCCGCCCTCAAGGAGCTGCGCGCGAAGGGCCGTCCCATCGACACGATCACCCTGGTTCAATACCTCGATGACCAGAAGGAACTTGAGAACGTCGGCGGCGCCCACTCGATCTCCGAACTGCGCACGCTCGTTCCCCTCCCCGACCACTACAGCAGCTATTCCGAGCTGCTACGGCACAAGGGAACGCTGAGGCGGATCATCAGCACCTGTGCCGAGTGCATCGACGAGGCCCTCGACGGCCCGGAAGACTCGACGCCGGTGCTCGACACCGTGGAGCGGCGCGTGCTGGAGATCCGGCGTGATCTCGACGTCAACGAGGCCTACACGCCCTTCAAGGACCGGGTCATGTCGAGCCTCGACCGCCTCGACCAGATGGCGCGCAATCCCGACTCGGTTCGGGGAGTGGAGACCGGCTTCACCGAGCTCGACAAGCTGACCTTCGGATTCCAGAGCGGAGACATGATCGTCATCGCGGCCCGTCCCTCAATGGGAAAGACCGCGATCACGCTGAACATGATCATGCACTCGGCCGTGAAGAATCAGGTTCCCTGCGCCTTTTTCAGCCTCGAAATGCCCGCCGAACAGCTGGTGACACGCCTTCTCTGCACGCAGGCGCGCGTGAATCTTCAGGAGCTGCGCCAGGGAATGAAGAACAAGGGCGATCTCGCCCGGCTTTCCCAGGCCACCGCAGAACTGAAGGACGCCAAGCTTTATATCGACGACGCCGCCGGGGTCACGATCGACCAGGTTCGGGCCAAGGCCCGGCGCTTCGTCCACGATCTTGGCGTGCAGATCATCGCCATCGACTACCTGCAGCTGATGAAGTCCAACTCACGAAGAGCTCAGGACAACCGACAGGTCGAGATCGCGGAGATTTCGGGGGGTATCAAGGAAATGGCCAAGGAACTTGAAGTTCCCGTCATCGTGGTAGCCCAGCTCAACCGCCAGGTGGACGCCCGGAAAGGCAAGCGCCCCGTGCTCAGCGACCTAAGGGAATCGGGCGCCATCGAGCAGGACGCCGATCTGGTAGGGCTCCTCACTCGTGACGACTACGCGGGGAACAAGGACGAGGAAGAAGACGAGGACGAGGAAGAGAGCAACCACGCCGAACTCGTGGTGGCCAAGCACCGTAACGGCGCGACGGGAGATGTCCCGCTCGTGTTCCACAAGGAATTCATGCTGTTTGAGGATCGCCCCCCCGAAGCGGGTGGAGGCTGGAACTAAGCGCATCACCACCGTGTCCACCGCTGACGGAGGAGCGGAGTGGAGCCGGAAAAAGTCTGAAGCACAGGGCCTCAGCGAGTTTTCCGCATGTTATTCACATTCATATCGGCCTGTGTGAGACAACTCGTCAAACATTCAAAATTGGTCCCCGCCGGATCTTTCTCGTGGAACATGTGAAGAACATCGACGGCCTAAGTTCATCAGGAGGGACGAGATAAGTGCTGGAATCTATAGATATCTGAATCTCGTACAATCAACTGTAAATTGTTGATAAGCAGTAGGTTATATACAGATATGTAGAAACACCACCCGACTTGTCAGGTCTTTAACCCCAGCTAATTGATAAAGATGTCTGATCGGGAATTCATGACTATTCGGGTCATCAAACCAATATTGGATTTTCCCCGACATGACGCCGATCTCAGCGTCACAGACCGAGTTATTCACATATTGCTCACAAGCAACTGAGGGACTGTGCAAACATTGATTGACTGAATTGAAAGAACTCGAAATTGCGATGAATGGACAGGTGCATCTCACTCCAGGCGTGTTTTCGTGAGACCTTGCAACGCACTGCCATCCTCAACGTCGTCGGGCTGACTTCCCGGCACATCGGTCCTCACACGCCCGAGATCCAGTCCTTCCTCGAACGCAACGATCTCGCCGTGGTGGAGCCGGTCTTCCCTGCCGTCACCACCACCGCGCAGACGACCTACCTGACGGGTCGCCTCCCCTCCGACCACGGCATCGTCGGCAATGGATGGTACGACCGCGACTACTCGGAACACGCCTTCTGGAAGCAGTCGAACAAGCTCGTTCAGGGCGAAAAGCTCTGGGAGAAGCTCCGCGCCGATGACCCCGACATGGTCTGCGCCAAGCTGTTCTGGTGGTACAACATGCACTCCACCGCAGACATCTCGATCACTCCCCGGCCGCTCTACCCGGCCGACGGCAAGAAGGTGTTCGACGTGCACACCGCGCCACTCGGGATCCGCGAGCGGATCAAAGCCGACCTCGGCCCCTTCCCTTTCCCCCAGTTCTGGGGTCCGGCCGCAGGCATCGAGTCCAGCCAGTGGATCGCCAACAGCGCCAAGTGGGTCGAGGAGAAGCACTGGCCGAGCCTCTCGCTGGTCTATCTTCCTCACCTCGACTATCCGCTCCAGAAGCTGGGGCCGAATCACCCCGACATCTCCCAGGAACTGTTCGAGATCGACAAGATCGTCGGCGACCTCATTTCCTTCTACGAACGACGATCAATCAAGGTCGTGATCCTCTCGGAATATGGTATCACCGAGGTGGACCGCCCCATTCATCTGAACCGCCTGTTCCGTGAGAAAGGCTGGATCACGGTGAAGGACGAGCTGGGGAAGGAGACGATCCAACTCGGTGACAGCAAGGTATTCGCGATCGCCGACCACCAGGCCGCGCACGTCTATCTCAACGACAAGAGCCTGCTTTCCGAAGTCGAGAAGCTTCTCAAGGAGACGGAGGGCGTGGAGATGGTCCTGAACTACACCAAGAAGAACTACGCTGGAATCCAGCACGGTCGGTCCGGGGATCTCGTCGCGGTGGCTGATGAGCGGAGCTGGTTCACCTACTACTACTGGCTGGATGATGATCTGGCCCCGGACTACGCGCGCTGCGTCGATATCCACCGCAAGTGCGGCTATGACCCGGTGGAATTGTTCATCGACCCGGAAATCCGCTTCCCGAAGCTCAAGATCGCCGGAAAGCTCCTGAAGAAGGCGCTGGGGTTCCGCATGCTGATGGATCTCATTCCGCTCGACGCCACCTTGGTCAAAGGGTCTCACGGGCGGCTCCCCGAGAGCGAGGCCGACTGGCCGATTCTCATGGGAGAATTCCCCGACTTTCCAAACTCCCACTCCATCACCGCGCAGGCGGTCCACAGCCATCTCCTCGAGCACTGCCGACGCGGCAGCGGGTATCGGGAGCCTGACTTGTAAATCGAGCAGCCACCCTGATGAAGCCCGAACGCCTGCTGATCGCAGCCCTCACCGTGGTCATCATCCTTTTCGCACTTGGTGTTCCGCAATTCATGAAGGCTTGGTGGGCCGAGGTTCGACTCCGAAACCTCACGCAGGACGTCCGGGCGCAATCAAGAGCGGGGATCTCGTGATCGGCCCCATCGAGGGGCCCCGCGAACTCACGATCGATAACAATCAGCCTACGCTTTTCGAGCAGATGCAAGCGGAGACCGAGGCCCGCAGACCGCCCCTTCAGCTCCATACGCGAGGCCTTCAGGAGAGCGATCATACCATCGACTGGGATGCTCTTTCCACCGGTCCAGCGGAAGCCATGGAAGTGGGTTCTCCAGCCCTGCCGGAGCGGTAGCCTGAGAGAAATCGCTCTCCGTGCTGAAGCCCGATGATCTCCTCGAGCTCGGCCGGCGTGGGCTGATGGATGGGGGTATCCTCAGGCAATGCTATGTAGACCCGAATTCACCTGTCGAGTCGGGCTTCGTCGATTCTGACCGCCGCTCTACAGGAATCGGCGGAGCACCGGTTCCAGGGCATCCGCGGAGGCCTCGGGCCAGAGGGAACGGTCGGTGACCAGCGCGCTGTCGAGCGCGGAATGATCGGGCCAGTTTGCCTCGACGGGAATCTTGGGGATGACGTCGGCGACGATCTTCTTGGCGGCGGCCGCGTTGGCGATGAGGTGACCGATCACGGTGTCGGCGGTAACCGCCTCCTCCTCTTCCTTCCAGCAGTCGTAGTCGGTGATCAGCGCCAGCGTGGAGAAGGCGATCTCCGCCTCGCGGGCAAGCTTGGCCTCGGGGAGGTTGGTCATACCGATGATGTCGTGGCCCATCTTGCGGTTGGCCTCGGATTCGGCGCGGGTGGAGAAGGCGGGGCCGTCCATGTTGACGTAGGTGCCGCCGTCGTGGACGTCCTTGTCGTGAAGGGCGCGGGCGGACTCGACCAGCAGGCTCCGCAGTTCGCAGGAAACGGGGTCCCCGAACTGGACGTGGGCGACGATGCCATTGCCGAAAAAGGTGTGCTCCTCGCGGCGGCTGGTGCGGTCGAAGAACTGATCGGGCACGAGAATGTCGCGCGGCTTGTATTCCTCACGGAGACTGCCGACGGCGGTGGCGGAGATGATCCAGCGGACGCCGACCGAGCGCAGCGCCCAGATGTTGGCGCGATGGTTGAGTTCGGTGGGAAGAATGACGTGCCCCTTCCCGTGGCGCGGCAGGAAGTAAACGCGGCGCCCGGCGAAGGTGCCGCCGATGAGGGCGTCCGAAGGATCGCCGAAGGGGGTCTCGATCTTGATCTCCTCGGGGTTTTCGAATCCCTCGAGATCGTAGAGACCGGAGCCTCCGATGATGCCGATGGCGGGCTGGTTGTCGTGGGCGTCAGGCATGCGCGGAAGTGAAGGGATCCGGGCCGCGTGGTCAAGGGAGAAGCTTGGCCATGACAGGAAAGACCGACTCGCTTGCACTCGGGCCGAGGCAGGGGAACGATGTGGTTCTCGCCGGAGTACCAGTGAGGATTTTTCAGCATGAAAGAGTACGACTTCCTCGTCATCGGCACCGGCGTGTCCGGCCTTACGGCAGCTCTCAAGGCAGCCGATCTCGGCCGGGTCGCAATCGTCACCAAAGAAGGCGCCTCCGACTCGAACACCTCCTGGGCGCAAGGCGGCATCTGCTGCGTGTCCGACCCCGACGACTCCTTCGAGGAGCACGTGCAGGACACCCTGATTGCAGGGGCCGGACTTTGCGACGAGCAGGTGGTCCGGGAAGTCGTCAGCGACGCCCCTCGGGCGATCAACGAGATGGTGATGCGTGGTGTCGATTTCGACCGGGAAAAGAACGGCGCTTTCTCGCTCGGAAAGGAGGGCGGCCACGGCAAGCGGCGGATTCTTCACCACAAGGACACCACCGGAAAATCGATCGTCGATGGTCTTCTCGCCCGTTCGTTGGAGCACGAGAGCATCGACATCTATGAGAATCATTTCGCCGTCGATCTGGTCACCACCAGCAAGCTCGGCCACGCCAGCGAGAACCGTGTGCTGGGTGCCTACGTGCTCAATGAGGATAGCGGCGAGGTCGAGGTTTTCCGCTCGGACCGGGTCTTCCTCTGCACCGGAGGCTCGGGCCGCGTCTATCAGTACACGACCAATCCGCGGGTCGCGACCGGCGACGGCGTCGCCATGGCCTGGCGGGCCGGAGTCACGATCTCCAACATGGAGTTCACGCAGTTTCATCCCACCTGCCTGTTCCATCCGGTGCGGAAGAACTTCCTCATCTCCGAAGCGCTCCGCGGAGAGGGCGCGGTGCTGGTCGATTACTACGGCAACTCCTTCATGGAGAAGTACGACCCGGAACGCCTCAGCCTCGCGCCCCGCGACATCGTGGCAAGGGCCATCGACACGGAGATCAAGAAGACGGGAAAGGCTCACGTCTACCTGGACATCACTCATCAGAAGAAGGACTTTGTCGCCGAGCGGTTTCCGCATATTTTCGACACCTGTGCCGAGTTGGGAATCGACATTTCCAAGCAGCCCATTCCCGTCGTCCCGGCCGCCCACTACCAGTGCGGCGGCGTGAAGTGCGACGTCAACGGGGCCACCTCTCTGCGTGGACTGTGCGCGATCGGCGAGGTCGGATCGACCGGACTCCACGGCGCCAACCGCCTGGCTTCCAACTCCCTCCTCGAAGGCGCGGTGGTCGCGGACAAGTCGGTCGACTTCATGGTCGCCAAGCTCCCGCTCGGCAGCGCGAGCCAGAAGTTCGACATCCCCGCCTGGGAAAGCGGCAACGCCACGGACATCGACGAGATGGTCGTGATCTACCACAACTGGGATGAGATCCGTCAGCTGATGTGGGACTACGTCTCGATCGTGCGCACGACCAAGCGCCTGCAGCGCGCGGCGGCCCGGTTGCGGAATCTCCATCGCGAGGTGCGCGAGTTCTACTGGGACTTCAAGATCACCGCCGAACTTCTCGAGCTTCGCAACCTCGTCGAGACCGCCAGTCTGATGGTCGACTGTGCGGTGAGCCGGCGCGAAAGCCGGGGCGCCCACTACACGAAGGACTATCCGGAGAAGGTCGATCCGCCGAAGGACAGCGTGATGCGCAGATACTAGTGGTCTGTTTCGTTAGAATTGTCCAACAGATGACCAGCTTCCATCCGAGGAGGGGGGGACCGGCGTCCCGCCGGTCAGCGAAGGCTCTGTTGACCGGCGAG
>ENA-ORXT01000731-ORXT01000731.1-marine-metagenome-genome-assembly--contig:-NODE-731-length-49480-cov-8.942716_pt1 | contig 49480 bp, 34 predicted proteins | sample MGYA00237868_ERZ511482 | MGnify/ENA metagenome assembly ERZ511482
GGCCTTGCGTTCCGGCACGAACGCGCCTTCATCGTCGAGCAGAAAATCCATCAGCGCACCAGCTGGCTGTGAGGTGACGCGCACTTGGGCAATATCAACTTGGTGGGTCTGACCATCCGCTTCCCAGCTGTGCTCGCCCGCCATCCATTTGCGCACGGCGGCCACGTTACGCTTGGCCTCGTCGCCGCTCAGCGTCTCGATGGGCATGCCTACAAAGCAGGTAATGGGTGCGTTAAAGCCCCCGTGCTGGCGGATGCGCTCGGTCAATGCACCGTAGAGCAGAGCCACGATTTCAGGACTCTCGGTTAAGCGCTCATAGTCTAGATTCTCAATTGGTCGGCCTTGGTCATGCGCATGTTTACCCACGTAGTAGCGCTGACTGCCCGTGGCAATCTGCATGACCTGTGTTTGCTTAAACCCATGCATCTTTGCCACCTTTGTGCCACCGCCAACGGAGATAAATGAGGGCAATTCTATCCCGCCAAAGTCATCGAAATACTTGAGGGCGCGCATGCCCAAATCTAATCCGGCGTAGTTCATTTCTGTCATCTTGGTTGCTCCTCTGTTTGATTTGAAATTCGTCTGTTGGTTAACTGTTTTTGGCGCTGTGTACGTCGATAGTCGGGCACGTCGTGTAGCCCTACCGCTTGGGCTGTGCCGTAAAGTCGGCTCATCACTCGGGCCGACCAGCGTTCTTCCAATTGCTCCATCTGTAGATTGGTGGTGACGATGGTGGCTTTGGTGCTGGCATAGCGGCTGTTGACGATGTGGGCGAGGCGGTCGCGTGCCCAGTCGGTCGGCTTTTCCATGCCCAAGTCGTCGAGAATAAGCAGGTCGGTTGTGCAGACGCGCTGCATCAATTTTGCCTCGCTCAGGTCGGTTTGCGGCTGCCACGAATTGCGCACCGAGAGCAACAATTGACCCAGCGTAGTGGCGTAGGCTTCTGCGCCGATGCCTAGTGCAACCACGCCCAAACCGACTGCCACATGCGTTTTGCCGCATCCGTTATTGCCGCTGAGAATCAGTCCCCAGCCTGCGTCAATGTGATCCGAAATGTGTTCCGCATAGCTCTGGATTGCGGTGACTTGCTCCGCCGAAAAGCGCGTCCAGTCGAGGGAGACCAGATCGCTTTCGGCGTAGCGTTGCCAGCTTTCGATACCGCCTGCATGGGGTCGCAGATGGAGCTGGTTGCTGCACCAGCGGCAGAGCGAATCGATATCGTCTAGCTCCTGGCAGGCAGTGCAGTTAGCAGACATCCAGCGGCCAGCGAGTAGCTGGTTGCGCGGCCACTGCCACGCCGGTTGCAACGCCAACGTGAGGCTGGTTGTATCCTGAGTAAGCATTTCGTTCTCCGTGATTTGCGATAGGCAAAGTGAGTGTGAGCTCGGGCTGTGGGGGGAAGCTGCCTTGACGGACTTGGCGACGCAGATAGGCTGCGGGTTTGCGCACGCCGTTGGCCGGGTCGGTGACGTAGGCGAGCCATGCCGCGGTGAGTTCGGGTTGCTGCAGACATTCTTCGATTCCCGTGGCGCTCATGGCTTCGGGGCGCAGGGTGGCCAACTGCGCGGTGAGCGCTTGATCTGTTTGATTGATCTGATCTGTTTTTGTTTTTAGTTGTTCTTGATCTTGATAAAAATCAATCAGATCAGTATCAAGGGGGTGACCGCGCGTTGAGCGATCACCCATTTCGCCATTTTGGGCTGTGACCGCGCGCTGGGCGATCACCCAACCCTCTGTTTCTGCATTTTGGGTGATCGTTGGGAGATCACCCACGGAGTTATCCACAACTTGGGTGATCGCTGAATGATCAGCCATTGAGTTATCCCCAGCTTGGGTGATCGCTGGTAGATCACCCAGTTGGTCTGGATGTGGATGGGTGATCGCCAGACGATCACCCACTTCACTTTGGCAGATCGCTGAACGATCACCCATTTCTACTTCTTCTTGTTGACCGATCGCTGGACGATCACCCAAATGGGCAAGTTGCGGGTGGTTTTCGTACTCAGTTTGGGGCCGATTCCCACCACCTAAAGCAATCAGTGGACGGGTTCGCCAACACACATTATTGACCCGCTCTCGCTTCAGTAAACCAGCTGCGACCAAGCGCTGAATGCGCACGCGAATGGTATTTGTCGCTGGCTTTTTAGTCCCTGGGTGGAGCGCTGCAATCTGCGCATGACTTAGCTCAACATAGGGCTTCTCTGCATCGGGAGAGGTTGTCCACGCCTGCTGGCAGATGATGGCATAGGTGCGGAAGTCGCCGTCGCTGATGTCAGCAAAAACTGCGTCAGTTGCGATGGGAACGGTCTGTTGACTATTCATGATCCCCTCCAACAGGTGCGAGCATAAGCTCATCTTCATCCACCGTTGACCCGTCGCTCAGGTCAAGCTGTCGCGCTGAATTTCGCCATCGGACTCCTGTCGCTACGTCATATAGCTTCAGCAACAGCCGGTCAGCCGTCGCGTCCAATCTCATGCTGAAGAGATCGCCGACTTGACCCACGGTGAAGCCCATTGCACAGAGTCCAACCGCCATGCGGCGACCACTCTTGTCGACTGGCCAGACGAGCGCGGGAAAGTCGAAACTCTCCAAATTAATTTCTGGTGCAAAGTCATCCAGCGGATAGATTGGCGGTGAATCAGTCATCACCATTACTGGCTGCAATTTGTCTAAAGTTGCTGTGGTCATGTATCATTCTCCTAAGTTAAATTTTGTAGTAATCGGGAAGCAGGGGGTGCTCATCTAGTCCATGACACCTCCTGCTTTTCGCTTTTTATATCCCTCAGTTGTTAATCAAGTATGCGATAATTCCCTCCTCCTGTTGATTCATTATCGTCCTCCTCATCTGGCCAACCGTGATCCGGCAATGCTCGATATGATGTGGAAATTCCAGCATCTCCGCCATCCTGTTTCTGCTGCGCTTGCCATAGCTCAAAGAGCTTTAACTGTGCATCCAAACTAGACTTTTCATTGTGATTCATGGCTCGCTCTGTCCGGGCTAGTTCACGCAGCGCCCGTAACCGCTCAATCTCGCCTTTGTCATCTTGTTCTTGCAGATGGGATGTGCCACGGATGACGAGAATGAAGATCCCGCCAACGATGACCACGACCACAAGCAGAAAGGGGATGCCAAGCAACGCACCCAGCAAGAAGGCCGAGGTCTCCGCCCCAAAACGGAAGTCGATGTAGATGAAGAGCGTGGTCAACACAACAATGAGCAGTAGTGCCACCACGGCCCACAATCCACTTGGATTAATTCGCTTCATTTCTGTTTACCTCCTCTGTTTTCGTGCAACGTAACCGTAACGTAACGCCCGTTACGCCCAGTTTTTGGGCAATTACGGGTGTTTCTGCCGTTACGTTACGGTTGCGTTACGTCTGATGGAAGCGAATTCTCTGCTTGGGCCACACCATCCTCAATCGCGGCTTTGATGGCTGCCCAACCCAACATCTGACCCGTCTCTTCCTGATGCGCACGCTGCACCGCTTTCTGGCTCGGTGGCTTGCCATGGTCCGCAACGTATGCTGCTACTTTCTCGCGCAACCACTCGGGGTAGCCTGATGTGGTCGGTGCTTCAATAGTCGTGGTCAGTTCCGCTCGGTTACTCCCAGTGGCCACCGATGGCAAGACGAAGAGCGGGTATACGCTAGACCAGAAACGCCCTATCTGCTGTACGCTTTTCGGAATACTTTTTGCCGACAGTAGATAAGCCTGCACTCGGCGGATTTCACCACCACGAATGAGCAGCATAGCGCCCTTGCCCGGCAGTCGTTCTGCGGCCGTACCAGAGATACCAGCGGCGACGCGTGCGTCATCGCTGCTGGTTACCTTTCCTACAATGCGGACAGGGAAGTTGGCTTTGACCAACGAGCCAATTACCTGTGCCAGCGGTTTCTGGGTTGCGCCGATAACATGGACGCCCAATCCACGACCGATCTGCAAGAGCCGTCGAATTTGTGCCTCGACTTGTGCTCCGGCCACATCAGCTAGGTCGGCCATCTCATCGATAACGACCACAATCTGCGTTGACCATTGACCAGCCTGTTTTCGTCGTTCCAACTCTGTAACCACCTGTGTCAAACGTTGTGCGGCAATGACTGGGTCGGTGACAATTGGGCAAGCGAGATGCGGCAATCGTGCAAAGCCAACCAGATCGATGCCTTTTGGATCCAGCACAACTAACGAAAGTTGTTGAGGGCTGTAGAAGCCAGCCAAGCTCATTATCATACCGGCCAACAGATTGGTCTTACCGCTGCCCGTGGTCCCAGCCACGAGTACGTGAGGAGAGTTCGGGTTGAGCAGGTCGAGTAGGATAGTTTCGCTTTTGCCATAAGCATGACTCTCACCAATGACACAGACTAACCGTTGATCCGACCCCAATGCGGCCCGATTTTGATACATGCCATAAAGCAGTGTGAGCAGCGAGATCGGTTGCGGATTGGGATGTGGCACCTCAAGACTGAGTGGCAGGCGTTCGAAGCGACAATGAACTGGGGTCCGGCGCAGGTTTGTCAGCGCCTCATCCAACTCATCGGTCGCGGTCAGCACCTTCGCCACTTTGACGCCTGGATCTCGTTCGAGCCGATAGACGCGCACTGCCGCCGTTTGAAACGATGCTGGCGGTGGCAGAATGTGGCAACCAATCGTCAGCTCGGCAAAGACCCGCTCGATGACGCGTGCCTCCTGATTCATCTTCATCGCTCCAACTCCTCCAGCGCAATGGGCTGTCGATGGGTAGGTGGGTCGGCGGGTTGGTCGCGCAGCATGAATCCGCTCAGCTCTTCGCTATACATTTCACGCAGCGCTGGCCGCCAATCTGGATGGTCAAAGGGGAGAAGCAACAGGCAGCGTCCGCCTGATGGGCTGCGTTGACAGCTCCCATCATCACGCAGGTTGCCAGTCGGACATCCAGCCGCGGGGATTACAGCTTGCTCAAGCCAACTTTGGGTGGCGCGACACCACTTACGTTGGTCCGCAACATTGTCGATGGTGAATACAGGGATTGGTCGTGCACCCTCAATGTGCTCTGGCTGAATCACGTCGATGATGCGGATAACATGGTCCTCGTCGTTCGGGTCTGGTAGTGGAACATATCCTGGATCTGTTGTCATTGGAACACCTCCGGTTTGTGATAGGTAAAATATCTTGATGCGGCCCGACGATGTTCCGATGACGGTGCGCTGAGTTGACTCTACCGATTTGGCAAAGCGTACATCGCGCAGTATCATGGATAATCGCGTGCCGCTGCTTGCTCAGCGGTTACGCTGCCTGTCCGGTGCGACCACACCGGACAGGTCTCATCTACAATTGTTGTGAATGATGGCGGCCTGCTTCTTGGGCCGCTATCTTCGTTTATACCCCTTGTTCTCCTCTATAAATTTGATGCTTCTCAGCCGATTTATCCGTCTATGCCTGGTAGTGGAAATTCGACATGCATGAATTCCGAGACCTGCTCCACCAACGCGACCGAGACGGAATCATCTAACTCTGTCTCACGCCCTGTGCCTGGATTCGCCATTTGTCGGGCCAACATGGCTTGGCGTTCCAGTTCTCCTGCAAGTACCAAGAGATGAACATGCGCCGTGGTGCTCGATGGCGCACATGGACAGCCAGTGCAATCGTCTGTAAAGCGTAACTCGGTGAGACTTAGCGCAATTCGATACGCATTGCTCTCAATCTCACGTAGTGCGGAATTAATCGCTTCAGCGTCAACCCGAGGTTCTTCTAACCTCTCAAGAATGCGTCGCGCTTTTTGACCGATGGTACGCAGATCTTCTTGTGCTTCCTGTGTTAGTGAAAGGTACTTCCGGGGTAATTTTTGTGCATATGGCATAAGCTGTTCCTCCTCTGTTTTTAGAATGATTTGACTTTTGTATGGCGAAAGTTCGCCGAATCTACAACATTTTTTCAACTTCTGATCTGCAACGAACCAGCCGTGCTACTGTTATCTCGTGCTGGCCAGCATGAGATGACGTATCCGAACAGACGTGCATGAACAGGAGATTTTGCAATGAGACTTTCACCTACTTTAGATAGAGTTGATGATGAACTTGTGTTTCCCGATTTGAGCAAGTGGATAGCGCTCTACGTCTACGATTGCGGCCAGCGGCTCTACCAACCGGAAACGCTTTCACACTACCAAAATGCGCTCAAGCGATTCGAGCGTTGGTATGAAACGGTTCTGGATGGCGAGCAGATTGACCGTCGTAATGGTAAACAGTTTGCGTATTGGTTGTCGCAAGTCAAAGACAAATGTGATGATCATCCGGGCAAGCCAACAGAAGGGCGTCTCTCACCCGTTACCGTACGACGCACAGTAGGAGTCGTCCGCACATTCCTGCGTTGGCTTTATCGTGAGAACTATCTTCAACAGAATCTGGCGGATTGGTTTCCATTGCCCAAGACACCAAAAGGTGTAAAGAAATTGATTGAACCGGCGACATTAGCCGCACTCTTTGAAGGTGCGTCAAAGGGAAAGATGCCAGTTCGAGATAGCGCACTAATCGCATTGTTGGCCGACACAGGGTTACGTCGTACCGAAATCGCGACAGTAACAGCCAAGCAGATCTGCTTCCTAGATGACCAAGGCACTGGTTACCTAAAGGATGTTCTCGGAAAGGGTGACACGCTTCGGGATATTCCATTTTCACCAGTCGTTGGTGAGCTTCTGAAGCTGTGGTTGGTAGAACGAGAAGGTATCAGTAGCTCATTATCTAACGTGAGTGGGGCCATCTTCATTCAAGAAGGTGGACAAAGCATAGACCCCTCCAGCATTTACCAGATCCTAAAGCGTTGTGTTCAACGGGCAGATGTTCTCAATGAGGTCTGGAATACACATAGCCTTCGGCATAGTTTCGCTACGCAATTTTGGCGAGTCAATCGCGACACAAAGACGTTATCCATGATTTTGGGACACAACGGACAGAAGATAACCGAAGACTTTTACGTTCATCCGGTACCAGATGATCTGATTCAGGCTCATACTTCGGTCATTAGCCGAGGGGACGTATTGCTGCCTATTAGAAGTCAGGCTCCTGCGGTACGTCCTACAAAATATCTGCTAAAACTGGCAATTCAAGAACGTCCAAATTGGCGCGAGCTCGGTCGCCAATTTCAGATGACAGATACTGGCGTGCGAAAGATGGCTAAGCGCTATGGGTTGCTAGATGTGTATTATGCTGCCCAGAAAAACACTTGTAATCCCGCTTCTGCATTGTGAGTAAATAATAGAAATAAAAAAAGGCACACCTCCTTTTCACGAATTCGTGAAAAGGAGGTGTGCCTTTTATGTAATATCAAATGAGCATCTATGCGACTAAGTAATGATGAACGGGATGAAAGACTAAGGTTTGACCCAGTGTCAAACCATTTGGATTTTTATTAAGTAAAATCGCTATTTAGTATTCAATGGCCTTTTAAGCCGTGGGTTCTGGGTTCAAGTCCCAGGGGATTCATTTTCTAGGGAGTAGAAAAAAGCCGCCTTTACCTGGTTTAGGTAAAGGCGGCTTTTTAGTTTTGCGGCAAAATATTCTCAAGAGCGCACGCTTGTTAATTAGCCCATATATCGTCCATTGCCAGGCCGCGTACTGGTCGGAGCCAGAGCGCTTTAGACCGGAGCGTTTTCTGGGGGATGCAGCCCCTACCGGATAGTTATATCCCCTTTGGCATTGGTCCCCGTCAATGTATTCCCCGTCAATGTATAGGTAAACGATTTGCGCTACTCGAAGCACAGAGTATGCTGACGATGATTGTCAATCAATTTACCTTACTTCCTGAGTCACAGGTAATGAAAGCTGTTCGTAAATTAGCAACATTTAGGATGGATGTGCAGGTGAGTTACAATTTGGAACTGCGTCATATCATTCGTAACTTGCAAAGATTCACCGATTCTCTCCCCGATTTCTTGTACAAATCTTAACCAGTTTTTACGTTTGTTGCCTACTTCGCAACAGCCATGTCCCACTCTATATGCAAGTTTATTTTTCTATTCAGAAAAGGAGATTTGCAATGGGCCGCAAAAACGATGACGACAGGCTGCGATAGCTCCAGCTTGCGAATCAATTTTGCGACTTGGAGATATAATTTCCAACTGCTGACTATTATAGAAAATGAAGCGTTTTTTCAACAGCAACATTTTCTATGGAGGCAGCAAATGGCACGTTTACGCAGTGGTGAAAAAGATCAGATTAAAGGCAGTGTCCACAATTTAATTCGGCGACATGATGACACAGGATTATGGGAAAGTGATATTGCAAGGTTAACCCAACTGGATCGGCGACGGCTAAACAACTATTTGAATGAATTGAAAAAAGAGGGAAAGGTCATCTGGCTGATCATCAGGCTGCTACTCATCAACACGGGGGTATGTATATTGCTATGCCAACGATGGCGACCAGTAACCAGATGTTTTGCAGGGCAACCGAATTTTTAGAAAAACGCTATGCAACGGGCTTGGCTACGCCGCTTTTAATTCATAGTCAGGCGCGGTGGACGTCACAAGATCCATCACCCGACATGAACGTGAAAATCACGAGGAATAAAAAGAGCCGATTGTGACTTAGTCACAATCGGCTCTTTTTATTCAATTTATGTTACTTCATTTATCTAGTAACTTACTGATTCTTGCGTCGTTTTGATACCGAAGCAGATAGCGCAGCAAGACCCGAACCGAAGAGCACAACCGTGATTGGCTCTGGAATTTGCACTGGCTCTGTTACTGGTGGGACAGCCGTCGGTGGAATTGGCGTCGGTGGAACTGGTACTGGCGTGTTTGTTGGCACTGGCACTGGCGTATTTGTGATCACTGGCACCGGCGTGTTTGTTGGTGGCGGATCAGTTGGCTGTGGAACCGTTGCCGTTGCTTCAGGTGCTACTTCCTGCAATTGATCCTGTGCGAAAGCCGCTGTTGTAGAGAAGGTCAGCAGCAGTGCAACCAAAGTACCATAAATCAACTTCAGACCTATAGACTTGCTCATTAGAATAATCTCTCCCTCTAGATATTGTAAGACCGAAATAAGATTGGATAAAGTAGAATAATTCAATAATAACTAATTGGTCGAAATAATATAACCTATAAACGATAAATGACCAAAAAAACATAATAGGTTATTTGGAATTATACTCTATGATTCGTTATAAACAAAAATTCGAATTGCTGAATTATTTTGTGAATGAATGTTTTTAACGATGTGTTTCAGAGCTATTTTAGCATACTAAGCGAAGACTTTACAGTTGCGTTAAGGCTTGCGGTGCATTTCAGTTTGGGCGCGAAAGATAAAATGTCGGTATAGATGCGACTTGCGCGCATGAAGCCTTGCCAGAGAATGCTCGCTCTATATTTATAGCCGTTCAGTCCCCCATTTGGTTTCGATACACCCACGAACTGCCGTGGGCACTCAACCGGCTGGGGGGCTGAACGGTTACCTACATTTTATATATGTATCCAAGAATTAAGGCTTGATATTGCACTACGATAGAGCATCTTGCAACTACGCCATCAATCATGTCGTCTGTCAATCACGCGCTGGCAAACCAACCAAGTATCAGCTCGGTTATACCAAAGAAGCGTATAATCGAGAGAACGACAACGGCAATCAATAAACGCCGAACCCAAACATTTGCATTTTCATATTGAGTAGCAAAACGTGCCCCCATCCACGCCCCAATGCTCTGGCCTATCGCCATAAATAGCCCAATTCCCCACCAGATCAAACCCTGCCACCAAAAGACAACAAGCGCACCAAGCGTCAAAAAAAGCACGATAACTAGCTTGATCATATTCGCTTCTTTCAGGCTATATCCAATACCTAGCACCAGCGCAGAGAGCAAAAAGACGCCAATTCCAGCCTGAATAAATCCACCATAAATGCCGATGACAAAGAACAATCCTATCATGCCAATAGAGGGGCGTCCCGGCTCTACTTCAGATTCATCCCGCAGCCAGCGATTGGGGCGAATGAAAATTACGACTAGCATTAAGCACATGATAATGCCGATAGCCGTTCGCATCTGTTCTTTGTCTAAATTTGTTGCTAGCCATGCACCAAAACCAGAGCCCACTACCGCGGGGACAATCAGCCAAACATTCTGGCTGCGGATCGACATATTGCCGCTCTGTTGAAAAGTGCCGATGCCAACGATGTTCTGCACTGCAACCCCGACGCGATTTGTGGCGTTAGCAATATTTGCGGGGATACCCATCACATCGAGCATGGCTAGCGTAACCAGCGAACCGCTACCAGCTAATGTGTTGATAATGCCTGCCAAGATGCCTGCCAAAATGGCCAGCGGGTAGAGATACCAGCTTATGTCCATGGATTGCCTTTATAGGTATATTGCACCATACATGTAAACTTAAGCCGTCTAGTGAGCACGGGGCGTGCTCACTGAACCTGAGTTAACAATGTCCACACGTAAGTTTACATCTTTGATGCTAGAACGGATTTGATTAAGGCTAAACCAGAAAAATAATTATATGGATTTTAGCGATTTTCTGGAGTAGCTTGTGGCCATACGGTATAGTTAATTTTTGGGGATGGCCTAATTAATTACAAGGCGGGGACGATTTTTGCTAACCTGTCTACCAGTTTTTCGAGCATCTCCATACTGTTTGCTGTGCTAAAGCGGACGTGACCTTCACCTGCTTCGCCAAATGCCGCGCCCGGCGTTGACGCGATTAGCGCATCTTCTAACAAAATTTTAGAAATTTCAATACTGCCTTTTTCTGTGGCGGTAAAACGCGGAAAGGCGTAAAATGCGCCCTCCATCGGGGGACACTCTATGCCCGGGATCTCTTCAAACGCATCGAGCACAAACTCGCGCCGCGCCGCATAGGCGGCAGTCATCTCGGCAATGCAATCTTGCGGCCCATTAAGCGCCGCAACACCGGCGGCCATGGTAAAGCTAGCGGCAGAGGTAACCGACTGTGTTTGATATGTGCGCGCCAATTTTGCGATTGGTTCCGGCGCGGCAAGCCACCCCAAACGCCAACCCGTCATGGCATAGGCTTTGCTAAACCCATTGATAACAATTGTGCGTTCGAGCATTTCTGGTTCAGCAGCTAGACAGTAATGGACTGCATCGCCATAGCGGATATGCTCGTAAATTTCATCGCTCAGCACATAGAGATCGTTCGCTACTGAAACGGCCACAATTGCGTCAACCTCGGCCCGATTAAGTACGCGGCCAGTTGGATTGCTGGGATTAGTCACCATGATCAGCTTGGTGCGAGGCGTAACGTATCTGCTCAAAATTTCTTCGGTGATTGTAAAATCATCTGCGCTAGAGAGGGGAACCCGTACAGCCGTTGCGCCCTGTAGTTCGACCATGGGACCATACGACACCCACGATGGATCCAGAACCAGCACTTCGTCACCCGGGTTGAGCATGACCGCCAGCGCATTGTAAATTGCCCACTTTGCGCCCGGGGTAACCACGATTTGGTTTGGCGCGTAGGTGGCGTTATTCTCACGTTTTAGCTTGCTGCTAACTGCCTCTAAAATTTCGTGCGTACCAAATGAAGGGGGATAATGTGTGTCTCCGCTGCGCATAGCCTGAATGCCAGCTTCCATAATGTGTGCGGGGGTGTCGAAATCGGGTTCACCGCCAGCAAGGTTGACAACATCTTTGCCTTCTCGTTCTAGCTCTTTACCGATTAGCATCATCTGAGCAGTCAATGAGCCTGGGACAGATCCGATGAGCGTTGAGAGTGTTTTCATTAAATCGCCTTTTTATCCTGTGCTGCTTGGTATATATCATCTACATGAGCAGGTAAACGTTAATCTGTTCCAACAACTTCTAACCGCTGAACATCATCCACTAATTGATTGCCCTCTGCGTCTAGCGGCATGACGCGGAATTTATACGAGCCATCTCCCATTCCACTTAAGCGAGTTGTGGTTTCAAACCCACTCTTTGGCTCGATTCTGAGCAATGTACTGGGGGCATCACTCTTATCGCCATAAATTGCGTAGGCTGCAACCTCTGTTGCGCCATTCCAGCTATAGCGCAACGTGGCATCGGCTGCATCGCTCTCTACAATAAGTTTGGGCACTGTTGTTGGGCGGCCAACCCAAGGAAAACGGAATGCCCGATATGTGTAGATATCCTCTGCAAAGGTTAGCTGAAATGCTTCGGTACCGTCGGGTTGCACTTCGGTAATTAAAGGCGATGCGCTGCCAAAATTAACCAGCGTATTCCCATTTGGCAAACGTTGAGAATTCCCCATAATTCGCGCCCGAACGCCCTCCTCTCCCCGATATTCCCATACCAGTGTGGCGGTCTTTTCTACTTCGTCAATTGCATACTCTACCGCCCGAGAAAAGGCAGCGGTATGATTGTCAAAGAGTAGCAGATTGCCATTTTCTAACCGTCGGGCATCATGTTGAATTTGGAATGGGGCATCCGCGTCGTTAATAAAGGTGAATTCATTGGATCGGCCACCCATACGCCAAATTATTTCGCCCGTTTGGGTGTTGATCTTTGTGATTCCACCTGTATTGCGGCTAGAGATGATCCAATGTCCATCGGTATCAACTTCAATGCTGTTTGTGTGTAAATAGTCGATAAAATCATCGGTTAATTCGGCCCAAGACTCTGTAAAAGGAATATGATCCTCGCTGTGCCATTCGAAAAGAACATTATTGTTCGCATCTACCTCTTGTAACACCGAAACTTCAACCGTTGCTTCTTTATTCCCATTTTCGGCAAGTTGGCTCAAATCGGCTTGAACGCGATCCGCTATTAAAAAGAGCTTATTTCCGTTAGGCCAAATATGAAAGTCATGAAAATCGCTCTTAAATCCATTGGCTGGCTCATACGTTGCGACCTCTGTATAGGTTTCGTCCAGCGCGTGATGTCTCTGTGTAACGGTATCCCAATAGGTTAACAGACCATTTGGCTGCAACTTAAAATCATGTGTAGGTCTGCCGGGCGTCATGCGTTGAAAGTAAACCGGCTCGCCAAAATTGTCTAAAATTAGCAGATATGGCTTCGACTTAATATTATAGCGATGGTGCGTACTCAAAAAGATGTACCCCTCCGCCGTGTTGCTGGCTGGAACCGTTACTGTGATGGCCGGAAAATCATCGGGCAATGTTGTATATTCTACAGCACCTACAACGAGCTCGGTTGTATTCGCATCGGTTGAAATAAATGGTAAATAATTCTTTGCTCCCCTTGTGAGCATTGCCGTCTTAAGGCTTGCATCATCCAGCCGAAAAATTGTGCTGCTGTTAGGCGATAGTCTGCTTTCTATCCGAAGTTGAGATGGACCCACGAAGCTATTGGTTACGTCGAAAGTTACCTGTGTATAAGTTGGATACAAGGCACTATCGCTGTCGCGAATTGTTGCAATCTCCGCATCATTCAAATAGAAGGTGAGCGTATCTTCACCGCTGTTACTTGCTTGATCAATCTGGAGCCAGACGCTCAGCGTTGCAGAGATAATGGTTCCTGGCGGCGGGATAAACTGCTGGGATATGGAGGCAGTTTCGGCTCTCTCTACCCCTTCGAAGGTTACCCACTGCGTGCCGCTGCGAGCGTAATTTGTTCGATCATAGCTGCAATTCAGGTCGCAAACCACAAAAGGCAGATTTGTCGAGTTTTGGGTCCACGCTGCCGCAGATTCGAAGCTGCCATTGCTGAGTAAATCAAAGGTGTCTCGACTGAAAGTTCCATCGGTCACATCACCAAAGATGGCAAAAGAGCCGCTCTGCACCAAAGTTACCACAAGTTGATTCTTTGTTGGATCTCGGCTGATAAGCTCGACTCCTATGGCGGCCCAGCTTCGCGTTTGTTTATCCCAGCGATAGGGGCGCAATGTCTCCTCTATCACATTGCTCACCAACTCGCTTGGGTATGTAAGCGTTACGGTGATGGGCTGGTTAAATGCAAAGGATTGTTGCAGCGCGCCATTCACAGACGTTTCTACGGTAGATGCCCATAAAAACTCGGTGCCTTGCTCCGTTGATGCAGCCCCAAGGGGTAGCGTTGTCGAAAGTTGATCTGTATAAAGTATAGTCACAGTTTCGCTGACAGCATTTGAAGGGATGCGAATCTCTGCACCTGTGCCGACTGTGCCTGTAAACACTGCCTCGATAATCGATACGTTCGAGCCGGTGGGTGGTGGCACATTGGCAACTTGCTCACAGCCATCACTGCCAGCAAAAACAACGTTCGACGGGATCCCCTCTGCGCCACTGCTCAAAATTGGGATAACTCGATAGAAATAGCACTCCTCTTGCGTAGAGAGAAATTGACTGCTGGTTTCAAAGCTGACTTTATCTTTTGATGCAAGCAGCACCTCTGGGTTGGTGCTTGTACCGCCATAGACATTGTACGAAGCAACATCTGTTGCGCCATTCCAGCTATAATATAGATTGTCGCGATCGTCTTCTTGTCTCAACACCAATGTGGCTGGTTCGATTGGTTGACCGCTCCACGGGTAGCGGAATGCCCGATAGCTCGATTGATTATTCTCTAGGAAAATCTCCAGCGCTTTTGTGCCATTTGGCTGCACCTCGGTTAAGACTGGAGTAATTGCGCCTAAGCCGACGCCACCCCACCCAATGAGTGTATTGCCATTTGGTAGCCGCTGCGCACTGCCCGTTGCAAAACCATATATATCGTTTGGTTTATTTCGATACTCCCACACCTTTGTGGCGGTTTTGGTTGCTTCATTGAGCCGATATTCAACTGCCCGTGAATATTGTGGACTGTTTGTGTTGCCATTGTCGTAGAGCGTTAGATTGCCATTGGGCAGGATTCGGGCATCATGTTGATGGCTAAAGTCTCGTCCATCGTTTATGATGATAAATTCATTATGCTTTCCACCAAAACGCCACATGATATCCGCTGTATGGCGGTCGATTTTGGTCACCTCATCCAAATGGCGATTGGATATAACAATATTGCCTTCATTATCCCATTCAACAGAGTTAATGTGGGTTACATCTGGCGTTGCGCTTGTCAGGTCAATTGAATCTACAGCGTCACGAATATCAATGTGATCCCAACTGCGCCACTCGAAGATAACGTTGCCCGACGGGTCTAGCTCTTGCACAATCGCCCCCGTAACGGTTGCGGTTGGCGAGCCGCCAGCCACAATCTGGCTCATATCAATCGGCTGATCGTCGTAAATTTGAAGTAACGTATGGCCTTTCTCATCGATTTGAATGCCGTGCTCGTCGATTTCATAGCCATTCCCTGCCTCGACAGAATCAATTATCTGGTAGCTATCATTTAAAAGATAGTAGACATTATCTTTCGCATCAAAATAGCTCAATAGGCTTTCCGTTTGGCGGCGGAAATCTATGTGGCGTACACCTGGCGCTAAGGCACGATAGAAAACTGGCTCACCATTGTCGTCCATAATAAGTAGGTATGGATTCGGCGGGCGCAAAAGTAATGTAGTTAAGAAGAGATAGCCATCATCCGTTCCGTTGGCCGGAACCGTTACCGTTATCAGGGGGAAACTGGCTGGCACCGTTTCGTAGCGCTGCATTGCGTTGGGCACATTAGCGTGCGCGGCCTGTACCGAGAGATCTTTATAATCATTTTCGCTCTGATAGATTGTGCCGATATCGGCTAGCTGTGCAGCATTCAATGAATCTACTGTGTATAGACCTTCTACGCGGTCATTCTGGCTGCTGGCGGTGGCTAATTGTCGGCGCGGGTCCATTTCGCGCTCTAGTGCAGAAATGGTAAAACTATACCCAAGTGCATCAAGATATTCTCCTGTTACCAGTCGAATATCTGATTCAATTGATACATAGACCACTTCATTTGGGGTAAACGGCTCTTCGGGCTGAAAAATGACCGTCCGTTTGTCGTCCGCAAGCAGAATGCGACCAGCGTGGTCGCCACTTTGCTCACCGCGCACAGCAAACGATGTATCCGTAAGCGTAGACGCGTCGATCTCTTCGCCGTGACGAACCGCAATTGTTGTGCCCGCGGAGACATACAGGGCATTTGGTCGCGGGGATACATATTCGAATAAAGAAGTAGACTGTGCATTGGCAACTGTAACAGGTAACGCTGGCCAGAAAATGCTCAGATGCAGCGAAGCGACTAGCAATGTTGTGCCAAGAATTGCTGCAAAAATAGATGGAATCAGTAGGCGTAAAATCTTATAATTCATGGATGGAAACTCCATTTGGGTAAATTAAGAAATGGGGTCAGGTTATAATGGTCACCCAGATTTAGCGAATCACATCCGCAATTGCTTTGCACAGATAGTTCATATTGTCAGTCGTCATGCCTGCAACGTTAATGCGTCCAGAACCAACGATATAAATAGCGTGTTCTTCGCGTAATTTTTTTACATGCTCGGGCGTTAGACCCGAATAAGAGAACATGCCGCGCTGACGGGTAATAAACGAAAAATCTCGGTCCACCCCTTGCTCGTCAAGCGTCTCGACAAAGAGATGGCGCATTGTATTGATCCGGTCACGCATCTCGGTCAACTCCTCTTCCCACTGTTTGCTTAAAGTGGATGACCCCAGAATGGTTGCAACAATGGCACCACCGTGAGCGGGTGGGTTCGAGTAGTTTGAACGGATGCACTTTTTGATATGGCTGAGGGCGATTTGGGCAGCATCATTGGTTGCTGCAACCAGCGTCAGCGCGCCGATACGCTCATTGTACAGCCCAAAATTCTTGGAATAGGAATTGGCAATCAGCAATTCTGGCGTGGCCGCAGCAACCATACGCAACCCCTCCGCATCCTCGGTTAATCCTTCGGCAAACCCTTGGTACGCAAAATCGATCAGTGGCAGAAGCGACCGTTCTTTGATCACTGCTGTAAGCTGCTGCCACTGATCCGGCGAGAGATCCACGCCTGTGGGGTTGTGGCAACAGCCGTGCAGCAGCAGCACATCACCCTCGGGGATTGCGCGCACGGCGGTCAGCATTTCATCAAAGGCCACCCCGTTTGTTTCGGCATCAAAGTATGGATAGGTTTTCGTTTCGACACCGGCTGCGCTAAAAATGTTTGGATGATTGGGCCACGTTGGGTCCGAAATCCAGACGGTTGCGTTGGGCATTTGTGTCGCGATAAAATCTGCGGCCACGCGCAGTGCACCGGTCCCGCCGGGTGTTTGCGCGGTGACGGCGCGATTGGCGCGCACAATTTCGTCATCCGCGCCAAAGAGCATCCGTTGGGCTGCTGTTGCGTACGCAGGTTGACCATCAATTGGCAAATAGGATTTGGTCTCTTCGTTGCGTAAAAGTTCGTTTTCGGCTTCTTTTACCGAAGCAAGTACAGGCGTAGTGCCGTTCGCATCTTTATAGATGCCGACACCTAAGTTTATTTTGTTTGGGTTTGGGTCGCTCTTAAAGGTCGCGGTTAAGCCCAAAATGGCGTCGGGCGGTGCAGGCGTTAATTTTTCAAACATGAATCTCCTCGGTTAATAATGAATCTACGGTATGAAAGTTGAGTTTGCCACAAAAGAAAAGTTTAAAAAGGTTTGTATTTTTTTTGCTAATTCAGGGTTTTTGCAGTGGGTTCACAAATAGATCAACAAAATCGAATTTTTCAACATCCACCAATCCGAGATCGGTCAGCTTCAATTTTGGGATCACCTCTAGCGCCATAAAGCTCATCGCCATAAAGGGATCGTGCATTGTGGAACCTAGCGTGCGGGCAGCTGCCAGCAGAAGCTCGTACCCGTTGGCTACTTCGGTAATGGGCAGCTCGCTCATTAAACCAGCCACGGGCAGCGCCAATTCGGCAATCACCTCGGGCTGATTATCGCTGCCCTCGGCGTGATCCACAACCACTAAGCCGCCGCCCAGTTCTGTCACCCGTTGTGCCGCCAACTGCATTGACTCGTCATCTACGCCGATGATCACAAGGTTATGGTGATCGTGGGCAACGGTTCCGGCAATTGCACCCCGCCGCAGCCCAAATCCTTGAATAAAGCCCACGCTATTGGCTTGCTGGTTCGACTCCTCGCTCCGCTTCGCTTCTTTGTCTGTGTGACGCTCGACCACCGCCATCTTCAGCAGATCGCGCGCCACATCGGCGACAACAAACTCGCCCTCAATGGATGGATCGATGATGCGCTCTTCGGTAACGAGTTGATTTTCTAACGAGCCGATAACTCGAATTTTCTTTCCCTCTTGAGCAGGCACGCGAAAATCGAGCGCGTTGAGATCGACGCGTACCGTATCGCGTAATTGAACTGGCGCTTGCTGGCTTTGCAGATCGATATTGGCTAGCAAACGGCCCTCCTCTGCCACAAGACACCCTGCCGCGTAGACCTGTTTGGCAACAGGCGCATCTAGCGCATCAAAGACAAATAGATCCGCCTCTCGCCCAGGCGCAATGCCGCCCCGATTGCGTAGCCCAAACCATTCTGCGCTGTTGAGTGTTGCCATGCGCAGCGCCGTAATTGGCGGCAGCCCAAAGGCAATTGCCTCGCGCACCATGTAGTCGATGCTGCCTTGCCCAAGCAGATCGCCTGGCATTCGGTCGTCTGTACAAAAGCAAATGCGGCGACTATTTTCTGCGGTAATAAAGGGCAGCAGCGCGTGTAAATTTTGGGCGTTGGTTGCTTCGCGAATGAGGATATAAAAACCGCGAGCCAATTTTTCTGCCGCTTCCTCAGGCGTTGTGCATTCGTGCTCGCTGCCAATGCCTGCGGCGGCATAGGCATTTAGCGCTTTTCCCGTCAGTTCAGGGGCATGACCATCCAACGGTCGGCCCATAAATTGCTGTTCGGCAAATGCGCGAACTTTGGCTATAATGTCACTATCACCTTGGATCACGCCGGGGAAGTTCATCATTTCGGCCAATCCGTGGACGGTTCCATCGTGCAGTAGCGGCAATAGATCTTCGTCATCAAGCCGCGCGCCGCTAGTTTCCATGTGCGTCGCGGGGACGGCAGAAGGGGCCATGGTGATCACATGCAGCGGTGAATGTGCGCCATTTTCTACCATAAAGCGGATCCCGTCTATGCCGGATACGTTGGCAATTTCGTGCGGATCGGTAATGGCGCAGGTGACGCCGCGCGGCAATACGGCAGCGGCAAATTGAGTAGGGATGCAGAGGCTGCTTTCGATGTGGACATGCGCGTCGATCAAGCCCGGCGCGACAAACGCTCCGTCGAGATCTACAATGTGTTCGGCTTTGTACTCTACGCTCTCTCTTATCCCGATGCCCGCAATTTTCGACCCGCAGAGCGCGATGTCAACTTCTTCAATGATGCCCGAATAGACATTGACCATGCGACAGTTTTTCAGCAGGCGATCTGCTGGTTTGTCGCCACGTGCAACGGCTAATAGGTTAATGGCTAATAGGTTGAGGAAGGTCGATTCGGGTTTATTCATAAAGTGATTGACCTCATAGTATCTCGGGAAAGGCAGGTGGCTCGGCGCGACGCGTTGCCACAAACAGACACCACCCAACCCACACCGTCGCCGCGACGATTAACGGGTATGGGTTGGGCAAGAAGAATGGCGCGGGCACAATGAGCAACCCCGCGATAATTGCCGGTGCCAGCCACGTACTCGGTAGCTTTTGCAGACGCAATAGATCGAGGCCGATCCATGCGGTGACGCCCCCACCCATCAAGCAGCCAGCCGCTAGCAGGCTGGTTGCAAATGTATCTACTAGCGCCACATATGTGGGGATAAGCTGGCCCGAATCGTCTGGCTGCATCATCACCACGGGCAGCAGATTCATCCACGTAAGGACCCCGATGATTGCCAATACGGCAGAAACAATCATTAATCCAGATTGTAACATTGTTGCGACGCGATGAACCGGCGAATAGCGCCACATAAGCGTGGCCAGCAAAACCATCCAGCAAAATATAGCGAAGAGCCACAACCACCAACCAAGCACCCACTGCCCATTGTTGGTGAGGATCCATTCTTTGCGAGGCAACAGCACACTATTAATGCGCAGTCCCGCAGAAATGATCATGCCAGAGTAGAGTGCAGCAATAAGGATAGTGCTCATGGAAAGAAGAGCCGCGTATGCAAGTTTCATATAAAAATTTATCTGTTAGAACATTTATCGATTATGTAAGATTGGCAAAGCTAAATTCTACCCGATTCTTGACTGGATGTCATGTATATCAGTGAGTGCATCTCTCTGATATGGGCTAATGAGAGTGAAATTTGACGAGTTTACAATAAAAACGAAACTTTTTCGCTTCTAAGTGCGTCACATATAGTGTACCCACAATTTATATTGTACTGTACCCAATTCCATATAAAGACAGTAAGGCTGCTTTAAAAAAACAACTGCTTCTGTCAAATTTGGTGGATTACCCAAATGTACTACAACAGATTGTATTATAATGGATGCCACTACATTTACTGGTACAAACGGATTTTTATAGTCGATTTTTAGCATAATAGGCAGATTTTTTATGCGAACTCGCATTCTGCTGCTCGAACTGTTTGGGGCTGTCAGCAATTGAGTTGGATGAGCAGTATCTGTCTATGTCTTAATCCATTGTAATAGTCATACCCACCATTTCCGCCAGAATTAGAAAAATAAATATACGCGGAAAAAGACGTTCTCTAACATCGTACTTTTGGATAAAGTGCCACATGAGAGAATGTGGCTGCGGCGTCACGATTTGCGGACATTTGTTTTTTTGAGTAACCTAAAAATTAATAATCAACAGTGCAGCATTATTAGACTGTCCCAACATTATTTAGTAAAGGAGATTTTATATAATGTTACGTTTAGATCCAACCCAAGTTAGACATATGTTTACAAGACCAATTAGGCAATTATCTTTTAAAACATCTGCCACTATCTGTCGCGTGATTCTTGCCCTTGCACTTATTTTCGCTTCAGTTGGTGCATTCTCGCCACTTACAACGCAGGCTGCTGGCTATGTACCAAAATCACAAGCTGGCACTACTTACTATTACGTCCAAACAGGTGATACATTATATAGTATTGCCACCAAGTTTGGCACGACGCCAGAATATGTGCGCCAGCTTAACGCTTTGCCCAATAACTCTATTTATGTAGGACAGCGACTTCATGTGCCTTATACGCCAGCCAAGGTGCAGGCACCACCAAAGGTGCAGAGCCCGCCAAAAGTGCAGGCACCACCCAAAGCACAGAGCCCTCATAAAGCACAGAGCCCTCATAAAGCACAGAGCCCTCATAAAGCACAGAGCCCACAGATGCATCAATCTCGGAGCCGCTGTGTATCCTATCATTACGTTCGCTACGGGCAGAGCCTTAGCAGCATTGCCCAGTATTACGGTGTAAACAGCTATCGATTAGCCGAAGCAAATAATATCTATAATTTAAACTCGGTCTACTCGGGTCAATACCTCTGTATTCCAGGCAAACGCGTACAGCACCCCAAGCCTGTACATCCAAAGCCAGTACATCCGGTACCAACCAATACGCCTGTACCACCGACACCAACATCGACTCCGCTGCCTACTGCGCCGAGTCAGCCTTATAGTTACTGTCAGGTTCAGCCAGGGGATACGGTTCAATCATTGGCCCACCACTTTGGCATTTCGGTACACGAATTGCTCTACACAAACAGCCTAAGCCATCACAGCTTATATATTGGTCAGCAGCTCGTCATCCCCGATCGGCATCACCGTGGCTGCCCAGCGGCGCATCACTACCCATATTATCCACAGTCGCATTACCAGCAGGGGCACCCACATTATCAACCAGTGGCTCATCCAACAGTAACACCTCCTCCAACCGCAACGCCCGCGCCACACTACGGCTCGTGGACTGGCACCTACTATGCGGATACGCAATGTGGAGCCGGACATGCCGGTGCCTTTAGTCGACAGGATGCAGAAATTCGCTTTGATTGGGGCTATGGCAGCCCTGGGCACGGACTGCCAGCAGATCATTTCAGCGTTGCTTGGACACGCACCGATCAGTTCCATGCTGGCACCTATCGCTTTTTTGCTCGTGTCGATGATGGCATTCGCGTCTACGTGGACGACCATCTTGTAATTGATTCTTGGCGAGTTCAATCCGAAACTGATTACTTTGGCGACATCACGCTTTCGCAGGGGTACCACACCGTTCGGGTAGAGTATTTCGAAGAGACTGGCGCCGCATCGGTCCACGTACATTGGGCGCGATTATAGCCGGTCGACACTGCGCCGTAGGATAAGCCCGTCCTCGCCCTGCCGTAAACAGCAGGCCTAGAGAGAAACAATGCTCCCTGAACTTACAGTGAGTTAGGTACAACCCGAGTGCGCCGCTTTGACCAAACCTACTGGGATAGTCGCATCCAATCTAGGTCAATGCGACGCACGCTAGTCTCATCTGCGCACACGCTCGTGGCGTTTGTCCCATTGGAAAGCGTGCGTCGCACTGGTCTCCGTCTCACTGTAACTAAATAGGGCTTATGGACAATGGCATTAAGTTAAGGAGAATCTCTTCTTCCAACGGGTCCGTGACCCGTAGGCTTATTTGGAACAATCAGAGATAACCCGTATTTCTAGATCGGTAGCTGGTTCCTGAGCCTGTCGAAGGGTAGCTCTGTGCGAACATGCCATCCCCACCAATTCCGACAGAACTAGAAGTTTCAAAGAGTGGACCCAACACGAACTATCGTGTTGGGTCCACTCTTTTTATCTTTCGACATAATTTTGGTTCAACTAAGTCTTGTGATTACCCATACGTGATACAGGAAGGAAAAGATCCGTATTCGCGGAATGACAGTCCTGCAATTTACCCAACTGCGTATACCTTCGGATGCTTTCTCTGCAAGGGTCAATATTTATTGTAATCACACAAGATCCCAAAGCGCTATAATTTGCCCCAAAACCAAATTCACCTGTTTGACCACTAAAAATTGACTCCCTTTTTCTTGTGCTGGTATGATGTGGGGACAGATAATTTATGCTGCTATCTGGTTATGTTAAACCATTGCTATCTTCGTTTAATTAAAGTGATTTAACGATTCGCAAGATTTTTCATGATATTTTCGCAGCATTAGTACTTCGCAATTGTGTAGAGAAGGCATGCGTTGTCACGGCGGCGACTACCACTGCACGAGCGACTGAACTCCCGCCGAAGCTGCTAACGCCGAACGACTTACTTATGTAGGTACCGCATTAGAAAATCCTCATTCCTCTGCTATTGAACTTTCGTGAACTACTGAGCACAGCAATGAGTAGAAGAATCAACACTAGTCGCATAAAATTTTTAAGTATACGAGTCAAAGGAACTAAACAAAATGGCGGTACAGGATTTTTTCCAAGCAAAAGATACATTTGATACTGGTAGTGGAGAGGCCATTATCTTTCGACTAGATGCGCTGGAAAAACAGGGCATTGGAAACATCTCTAAACTTCCTTATTCGATCCGAGTGCTGCTCGAAGCCGCATTGCGACAGGCAGATGGATTTGAAATTACAAAGGAAGCGGTAGAAACGATTGCTAACTGGGGGCCAGAGACTGCGGGAAAGGTTGAGATCCCATTCAAGCCCGCCCGCGTTGTGCTGCAAGATTTTACCGGCGTGCCCAGCGTAGTCGATCTCGCAGCATTACGTAGCGCAATGGCCCGCCTTGGTGGCGACCCCAAAAAAGTCAACCCGCTCGTTCCCGTTGATCTCGTTATTGATCACAGCGTGCAGGTGGATCAATTTGGCAGCAAGTTTGCGCTGCTTTACAACGCCGAGCGCGAATTCGAACGCAACCGCGAGCGTTACGAGTTCCTAAAATGGGGGCAGACTGCCTTCGACAACTTCCGCGTCGTGCCACCCGCCACCGGCATTGTACATCAAGTAAACTTAGAATTCTTGGCACAGAGCGTGATGCGCACACCATTTGCAAATGGCTCTAATGGCAATGGTTCTAACGGCAGTGAAAGCAACGGGAGCAGCGGCATGGATGTAGCCTATCCCGACTCGCTAGTTGGGACCGATAGCCACACCACCATGATCAACGGACTCGGCGTACTTGGCTGGGGCGTTGGCGGCATCGAAGCCGAGGCCGTCATGCTGGGGCAACCGATCTACATGTTATTGCCAGAAGTAATCGGCTTCGAACTCACGGGCGAACTGCCTGGTGGAGCAACGGCAACCGACCTTGTGCTGACCGTAACCGAAATGTTGCGTGCCAAAGGCGTTGTTGGAAAATTTGTGGAATTTTACGGCTCGGGCGTTGGTAAACTCGGTCTCGCTGATCGGGCGACGATTGCAAATATGGCTCCAGAGTACGGTGCCACCATGGGCTTTTTCCCCGTAGACGAAGAAACGTTGCGCTATATGATAGGCACGGGCCGTACCGAGGAACAGGTCGAGCTCGTCTCACGCTACATGAAAGAGCAGGGCCTTTTCTTCACCGACGATGCGCCAACGCCAGCCTACACCGACACGCTTGGCTTGGACATGGGCACCATTGTCCCAAGTTTGGCTGGCCCAAAACGCCCGCAAGATCGTATCGTGCTCTCTGATCTTCAAAAAGAGTGGGACGATATGCTGGTTGCGCCGGTTGGTGCGAAGGGCTTTGGGCTAGAAAAGAGTGACCTAGAAACAACTATCGAAGTGGTGGATGGCGAAGAGAAATACGAACTGACCCACGGCAGCGTAGTAATTGCGGCCATTACCTCTTGCACAAACACCAGCAACCCAAGTGTAATGATTGGCGCTGCGCTGCTCGCGAAAAATGCGGTTGAGCGAGGCCTAACTGTCAAGCCGTGGGTGAAAACCAGCATGGCTCCAGGCAGCCAAGTTGTGACGCGATATATAGAAGCCAGCGGTCTCGAACCATACCTCGAAGCGTTGAAATTTCATACAGTTGGCTATGGCTGTACAACCTGTATTGGCAACAGCGGTCCGCTGCCCGAGCCCATTCAAAAGGCGATTCAAGAAGGCGAGCTAGTTGCTTCGGCTGTGCTAAGCGGCAACCGCAACTTTGAAGGGCGCGTCAATCCGCACACGCGCGCGAACTTCCTTGCGTCTCCACCACTTGTGGTTGCCTTCGCTATTGCCGGTACAACGGATATCGACATCGTCAACGATCCGCTTGGGATGGATCCAAATGATAATCCAGTCTATCTAAAAGACATCTGGCCATCGCAGGAAGATATTCAATCGACACTGCGTCGCAGCTTGAAGCCAGAGATGTATATTAACCAATATGCCAATGTTTTTGACGCCAACGAAGAATTTAACAATGTGAAAGTAACCGGTGGCGAACTGTACGACTGGCAGCCCGACAGCACCTACGTGCGCGAACCAAGCTTTTTTACGACGCTCACACCAGAAGTGCCGGCTGTTAAACCTATTATCGGTGCGCGAGTTTTGGCCGTCATGCCAGACAGCACAACTACAGATCACATCAGCCCGGCTGGTGCTATTGCAAAAGATAGCCCCGCTGCGCAATATCTCGAAGCGCATGGCGTGGATCGTAGCGAGTGGAATTCATACGGTAGCCGCCGCGGCAACCACGAAGTTATGATGCGCGGCACATTTGCCAACATCCGCATTAAAAATCAGATGCTGGATGGTGAAGAGGGTGGCCTAACGGTTTACATTCCCGAAGGCAAGCAGATGCCTATCTACGATGCAGCAGAACGTTATCAAGAAGATGGCACGCCGCTGATTATTTTGGCTGGCAAAGAGTATGGAACCGGATCGAGCCGCGACTGGGCCGCAAAGGGGCCACAGCTTCAGGGTGTGCGGGCGGCAATCGCGCAAAGTTTTGAACGCATTCACCGCAGTAACTTGGTTGGAATGGGTATCTTACCGCTGCAATTCATAGAGGGAGAAGGTGTCGAGAGTCTTGGCCTCAGTGGTTTCGAGTCTTACGATATTTTAGGCATGAGCGAAGATATGTACCCGGGCCAAGAATATATTGTTCGCGCTACGGCTGCGAATGGCGTAGTGACCGAGTTTAAGGCTATTAGCCGTATCGATACGCCGGTCGAAGTAAACTACTATAAGAATGGTGGTATTCTGCATACTGTATTGCGACGGTTTGCCAGCGAATAGGTTGATCCAGTAAACTATATGTTCAATTCTGTGTGCGCCATATCCATTGATGTGGCGCACACTTTTTGTACGCAAGAGTCCCGTATCTTCTCAATATTCTAGGGCAGATAGCGCAGGCTGAGACTTCAGCATGAGCACAATCGTTCACACGGTAGTTGCCCTCGCAACAACGCTTTGCATTGCGCACTCCGCCGAGGTAAAACCGAGGCGGTCATCGCCAGTATTGAGAAGATACAAAAGCCCTCTATAAAAAAGACGCTAATATAGGCGGCAGACTGAAATTGCACACAATTTGGGACAGCTTCCAAAAATACGGCAATTTTAACCGCAGCCCGATATGAGCCAAACGAGAAAAGATTATGAGTATAGCAACTGCCGAAAAAATATACGATCTGTCTGGTTGGGATCTTTCTGCACTCCTTGCAGACACCTCCGAGTCGAACATTCGCTCCAAACTTGCCGAGGCAGAGGCATTGGTGCAATCATTCGTTTCAAAACGAGATGAGCTAGGACCTGAAATGGCTCCATCGACACTTATCGGCATGATTAAAGAATACGAAACGATTGTTGAAAAAGTCTACGTGCTTTCTGCCTATGGTTCACTTTGGTTCTCCTCAGACACGCAGTCGGCAGATGCGCTCAATTACCGCAATCGAATGCAGCAGACAATAACAGAGTGGCAAAACAAGATGCTTTTCTTTGATTTATGGTGGAAGTCACTAAACGATGATGAGGCAAATGCGTTGCTTCCATCTACGGACCAAGCAGCTGACTATCGCCATCATTTGGAAGATATACGTCGTACCAAACCTTTTACGTTAGATGAAGGCTCCGAGCAGCTGATCAATATTAAAAACAGCAATGGTGTGAGCGCGCTCGTTACTATCTACTCGATGTTGACCAACCGACTAGAATTCGAGTTTGAAATAGATGGCGAAACAAAGGCGCTAACGCGTGACGCTTTAATGTCGAATGCTTACTCTCCCGATCCAGATATACGGGCAAAAGCCTATCAAACGCTCTATAAAGTCTATGGGGAAGAGGCAAACATTTTGGCCCAAATTTATATCAATCGCGTGCGCGACTGGGCTAATGAAAATGTTGAGCTGCGCGGCTATGGTTCACCAATCGCGGTGCGCAATGTTGCCAATGATATTCCCGACGAAGCTGTGGATGCGCTGTTAGCGGTCTCGCGCAAAAATGCACCACTATTTCAGCGTTATTTTAAGCTCAAGGCGAAGTGGCTGGGCGTGGATACATTGCGCCGCTATGATATTTATGCGCCGTTGGCCCAATCAGACAGCGAGATCCCGTATGGCGATGCGGTAAAGCTGGTGTTGGATACATTTAGTGATTTTCATGGAGATGTAGCGGCAAAAGCAGAGCGAGTCTTTGCAGACAATCATGTCGATAGCGAAGTGCGCAAGGGCAAGCGTGGCGGTGCTTTTTGCGCGACTGTGTTGCCGAGCCAAACTCCATGGGTATTGATAAATTACACCGGCAAGGTTCGAGATGTGGCAACGTTGGCACACGAACTGGGCCACGCGATCCACAGCATGATGGCCGAAGACCATTCACTGTTAACGCAACATGCAACCCTTCCGCTGGCCGAAACTGCGTCTGTTTTTGCCGAGATGCTGCTCACGGATCGGCTGCTAGACGAGGTGAAGGACCCTCTAGCCCGGCGCGAGCTTTTGGCTTCGGCAGTGGATGATATGTATGCAACTGTTATGCGTCAAGCCTATTTTGTGCTCTTCGAACGCACGGCCCACGCTGCCATTCTCGACAATAAATCTTCGGATGAATTGCATGAACTGTATATGGAAAATTTGCGCGAACAATTTGGCGATAGCTTAGAAATTGCGCCAGAGTTCCAGCACGAATGGGTGAGCATTCCACACATTTACAATACACCCTTTTATTGCTATGCCTACAGCTTTGGTCAACTGCTTGTTTTGTCGCTTTATCGACGCTTTCAGCAAGAAGGTGATAGTTTCGTTCCCTCGTACCTAAAAATGCTGGCCTATGGTGGCTCGGCTCGACCGGAACAGATTCTAAACGAAGTGGGAATCGATATGACCGATCCCACTTTTTGGCAAGGTGGCTTTGACGTAATCAAAGATCTGGTCGATGAATTAGAGGCGCTTGAGCTGTAAAAGTACCGCGTAGCAACACAGATAATCGAAACAAACATAAGTTATATGGCGCGTAGCGAAATCGTTCGTCTGCTTTACGTTGGTCGCAGACAAGAAGCAGCACGGAAATTACGTTCAGCTATTAAAGCGGATGAAGATGTGGCGAGTGCAGCAGAATTGCGCAACCATCAAAAGATTATTTTCTCGGTGGTTACCAATCAAAGAGCTGCACTAGATTTTACGCGTGATAAAACGCCCGCCGTGCTCTTAATCGAACTTGATGGAAAGACAGATAGCCGTAAGCGCTTTTGCGATATGATGCGCTATCGTCTACCGCAGGCCGTCATTATTTCTGTTAGCAAATTTGATGTGGATAGCTCGTTTGAGTTTGATGGACATATCCCCCTTCCTTTACAGCCGCTAAACGCTGTAGAAACCATCAATCGCTGCATGGACAAACTCGTGAGCCATAAGTTGGAGCGTGGGCATATTCAGCTGAACATCGCTCAGCGCACGGTGGTAACCCCAGCGGGCGAACACCACATGACGCCGAAACAGTGCGCACTGCTCAATATGTTAATGCGCAATCATAATCTGGCGGTCAAGCGTGAGGATATCATGCGCGAGATTTGGGATACGGAGTTTATGGAAGATACACGCACGCTAGACGTGCATATACGTTGGTTGCGCCAAGTTATTGAATCTACCCCCTCAAAGCCCAAATATTTGGTAACCATCCGCCGGATTGGTTATCGCCTTCGTTTGGAATAGGGCCAGTTAAGAAATTTTCCTTCGAGTTTCAATCACATTGGGCATTCGATCAATTTTTGTCAAAATACGCGTGAGCTGCCTCACATCGCTGATTTCAAGCGTGGCATTGATTATGGCCATGTTGTCTTGATTCCCCGTTACCGCTTCCACATGCGGTAAGTTAATCCGCTCCTCGGCCACCAGTAATGTAAAGTCTCGTAGAAGGTTTGGGCGGTCGTACGCCTGCACGTGAATATTTACCTTGAAAAACTCATTTTCATCACTGGACCACTGCACCTCGATCATGCGATTATTGCGCCCGCTGCGGATCTTCGAGACGATGTTGGGGCAATCGCGCCGATGAATTGTAACGCCGCGCCCGATAGTTGTATATCCAATAATCGTATCGCCAGGGATAGGGCTACAGCAGCGCCCGGGTTGCGTCATCACCCCTTCTAGTCCCTGCACATGCACCCCCGGAGTTGAGCGTGGATCCCCCTGACGCGCGCGGGTGGAGCGATTTGGAATAATACCTTTTGCTAGCTGCGCCTCTTCTTTCTCTTTGCGCTCGTGCTCAAGCAAACGCTGCGCGATATGTTGCGAGTTGACCTCTCCATACCCAATTGCCGCCAAGAAATCATCGGTCTCTTCAAAGCTAAAGAGCTCGGCTATGCTCTCTAGCGACTGGGAAATCGACAACCTGCGCAGCTCCTTATCCAAAACCTGCTTGCCCTGACGAATGTTGTCGTCGCGATTTTGCCTTTTGAGCCAAGCTCGAATCTTGCTGCGGGCGCGCTGTGTCGCGACATATTCTAAATTCGGGTTTAACCAATCGCGGGTTGGGCCACCGCGCTTGGCCGCAATAACGCTCACTTGCTCGCCATTTTTTAGCTTGTAATCCAGCGGCATCAGTCGGCCATCGACATTGGCACCGCGGCAGCGATGGCCTAATTCGGTGTGGATGGCATAGGCAAAATCAATTGCTGTAGAGCCAGCCGGCAGATCGATCACATCACCCTGTGGCGTAAACACATAGACGCGATCATTGAAGACATCGGTCTTCATTCCATCTACAAACTCATCCGCATCAGTTACATCTTGCCGCCACTCCATCAACTGGCGCAGCCACGCAATATTGTCTTCAAATTGTCTATCGTGCTTTGTCTGCTCTTTATATCGCCAGTGGGCCGCAATGCCATACTCCGAAACTTGGTGCATTTCGTGCGTACGGATCTGAACTTCCATTGGCCGCCCTTTGGTTCTGCTCAACACAGCGGTGTGTAAACTGCGGTACATGTTATCTTTTGGGTTGGCAATGTAGTCGTCAAACTCCCCCGGAATAGGTCGCCACAATGCATGAACAATTCCAAGCGCTGCATAACAATCCGCCTCGCTATCGACCAGCACCCGAAAGCCATGTACATCATATATCTGTTCGAATCCAATTTCTTTACGCTGCATCTTGCGCCAGATGCTGTAAATATGCTTTGGTCGCCCCGTAATCTCTGCCTTTATGCCGCTGGCAGCAAGCTCTGCAATCAGCTTCTCCTTAACCTCTTCTATCCACGCTTCTCGCTCCGTCCGCTTCTGATCCATCGCCCGCGCAAGCTGCTTATATTTCGCTGGCTCCAAATAGCGGAAGCTCATATCTTCTAGCTCCCACTTGATCTGTGCAATGCCAAGCCGATTGGCCAACGGGGCAAAAATCTCTAGCGTTTCGCGCGCAATTCGCCGCTTTTTATGGTCGGGTTGACTCTCTAACGTACGCATATTATGCAAGCGATCTGCCAACTTAATCAGCACCACGCGCACATCTTCAACCATCGCTAAAAACATCTTGCGCAGCGACTCCGCTTTCTGATCCGCAACCCCTTGCCGTACGTTAGAAAGCTGATTAATCCGCTTCAGCTTAGTGACACCATCTACCATCACCGAAATCGTTTTACCAAATTGCGACTGGATATAATCAATACTGTAATCTGTATCCTCCGCCACATCGTGCAAAAGGCCCGCCGCAAGCGTATCAACATCCATACTCATTTCAGCTAATATTGCCGTCACCTCAATCGGATGAAAAACATACGCTTCGCCACTCTGCCGAGTTTGGTTGCGATGTGCATAGCTCGCCACTATATACGCCTTTAAGAGCAATTGCATTTCAATCGGACTTAAAGGCGTACGCAAGCGATCGATCAAATCAAGCAATGCCGCCCGTTCATCTTCAGGTGGATCCAAAACAATAAAATCTGAATTGTCTGTGGTTGGAATTGGGGGCAGTGCCTGTAGCGCAGTTAAAATATTTTGCGCTGTGAGCTTATGCGGTTGAGGCTGTCGTCGGGCAACTGATTCTTTCTCGCTTTCCTCCGGCAAATCCACATCAGGATCACCAATCGAGGAGAACACAACGGATTGTTCACCGGGCTGGGCTGTCTCATACAAGGGTTGGTCGAGCAAACGAGAATCTGTAGAGTGTGAATTTATTAAAGGCTTATCAGGCAAAGTGGAATTTAATGGCGCGATATCAAGATCTTCAATCGCATCATCCAGTGCGGTACGACTAAGTTTAGACTTATCGCTGCATCCATCTCGATTTTTTTCATATTTTTCAGAAAAATCTGCCTCTATTTTGTCTGTACTAGCCACTGGTACCTCTCCCGACAAACTCAATATGCAATCGTCACTAGAAAAATTTCGCATTATATTATATGTAAAACAAAATTTTCGAACAGATGATATATTGGGTTGGCTAAAGTATAATTTCTCCACTCTATTTACAGCGGAAAACAAGTCACAACGGATTTCTTGTTATTGCAAAATGCGTAAAATCTTAATAGACGCGGCAACTAAATGTGAGTTTCGTATTATAAACGCAACGTAGAGCAAAAGCAATGCGCAAATATTGTAAAAATTTGAGTTATTTTCTCACAATTATATGATGTTGTGTTTTGCAAACTAGAAACTAAGTACAGCATAAAGTAAGTTTTCTTAAATTTTTGTCCGCGCTTGTCCGCGTCCCACTAATTTGCCATGAAAACCCAAACTTATTTTTTGTCGGCGGCCTATATGAAAAAAGTGGAGGCAGTACGAGGAATTTTATAGTGGAACTATCCAAGAAAACAGCGTATAGCCGCTGCAATTTCAGCATCCTTTGGCTCTTCAACATTAAACCACATAATATCATCCATCTTGCGGAACCACGTGTATTGGTGGCGCACAAAGCGATGAGTTTCGGTCTTCATCTTCGCAATCGCATCTGCGAGCGGTAACTCTCCCCGCAAATGCGCAATCATTTCGCGGTAGCCAAGGCTGCTCATCGACGATAACTTGGGATCATACCCCGCGTCAAGCAACGCCTGCGTCTCATCCACCAGACCTTGTGCAACCATCTCATCCACACGTCGATCAATGCGCTTGTATAAATTGTCGCGCGCTCGGTCGAGGCCAATCAACAACATGCGAAAGGGCGGCGGGTCACTACCCTCTAACTCAACTTTTGGCGTACCTGTTTCGAGAAAAATTTCCAGCGCACGGATAACACGACGTGAGTTTTGTTTGTCTATCACCGCAGCCGTTGCTGGATCCATTGCCAAGAGCCGCTCATAAAGCACTTCCCAACCCTGCTCGGCAGCGACAACCTCTAATTCGGCGCGTAATTCGGGGTTTGGCGGCACCTCAGGGATGCGCAATCCCTCGATGATCGACCGTATGTAGAGCACCGAGCCACCCACCAAAAACGGCACACGTTGCGCTGCGTGGATCGCATCAATCGTGGCATAAGCGAGCCGCTGATACTCGGCCAAGCTTAGCGTCTCATCTGGCTCACGTACGTCAAACAGGTGGTGGGGAACAATGGCTCGTTCGGCTGGGGTTGGCTTTGCCGTACCAATATCCATCTGGCTATAGACCTGTCGGCTGTCTGCGCTCACCACCTCGCCCCGAAACTGCTGGCACAGGCTCAGGCTCAGATCGGTCTTCCCAACAGCGGTTGGGCCAAGCAGGACGATAAGTGGTTGCATTGTTGTCATCTGTTTGTTTCTCTCTCACGCACCCAAAACAGCGTGGCGCACATGATCCACCTTAAGCAGCTTGCCTGATCCATCCATCTGCACACCAACCGCATCGATCCGCCACGGTCCGTGCCAGTCGACCGCCTTCACATAACGCTCCGACACCTCGCGCAGCTTGGCCTGCTTACGCGGCGTAATCGACTGGAGCGCAGTGCCAAAACGATCCCCGCGCCGAGTGCGCACCTCTACCAGCACAAGCCACGCCACAACGTCACCATTCGTCGCATAGTCAGGCGCGTACTCTTGGGCAACAATATCTAACTCGCCCACTGCGCAGCGCCAATTCTGCTCTAAAATGATGAGCCCATTTGCTTTTAACGCACGCATAGCCAACTCTTCGCCTGCTGCGCCCAATCCCTTCTTTGCCGTCGACATAATATTATTAAACTACGTGTATCTTCTCAATAAATAGCGGTAGCGTCGGTCGAGTGCTGTGACAGTATGCAGCGTATCAAAACCAAGCGGCTTATTTACCCCAGAATATTGAGAAGATACAACTACGTCCCTAAAATGTGCGTCACAATAGTTGCACCGCTGCCGCCAATATTTTGAGCCATGCCAATCCGTGCATTCTTTACCTGATTTTTGCCAGCCATTCCCGTTAGCTGCTGGATTAGCTCAACAATTTGATAGACGCCCGTCGCCCCAACCGGATGACCGCGACTCTTCAGCCCCCCCATTGTGCTAATCGGCAGCTTACCATCAATGCCAATCATCTCATCTTGCGCCATGCGCCACCCTTCGCCACGTCTGGCAAAGCCAGTTGCTTCTAGGGTAAGCGCACTCATAATCGAAAACGCATCATGAACCTCGAAGAGATCCAAATCGTTGGGCGTCACCCCTGCCTGAAGATAAGCTTTCTGGCTGCTGATATAAGATGCTTCAAGAAAAAGTGGATCTTTGCGGTCATGGACGGCCAGCGTATCGTTGGCGCTGGCGCTGCCCAAAATTTGCACCGCACCACGATGATCGCTCGTCGTATATTCAGAGACACGTTCGGTTGGCACCAGGACTAAAGCGGCCGCACCATCGGCCATGGGGCTACTGTCCATAATGTTGATCGGCGTGGCAACAACTGGCGCATTGATGTACGTATCGTGACTGATGGCTCGTTGAAACATAGCGTTGGGGTTATTGGCCCCGTTGCGATGGGCGTTAATGCTAAAACCAGCAAAGCCGTCTAGTGGTGTCTTATTTTCGTACATATAGCGCTGCATTACCAGCGCATTAAGGCTCACAAAGCTCACGCCGTGCAGCGCCTCGTACTCTGCATCTGCTGCGCTGGCTAACCCCGCTGTCGTATCTTTGCCAACGGTATCGGTCATCTTTTCGACGCCCGCAACAATCACCACATCGTGCATCCCGCTGGCAACCGCCATCGTCCCGATCCGTAGCGCAGCGGATCCAGCGCCACAGGCTGCCTCGACCTTGGCCGCTTCAATCCCGCGAAAGCCGCAGAAATCTGCAATCAGCGTGGCTAAATGCTCTTGCCCCAAGAGCGTGCCGCTGAGCATATTGCCCACAAACAGGGCATCGGTTGTCTCGACATTTGCGTCGAGCATCGCCGCCGAGATGGCGTCATAAGCAATGTGGCGAACCGATTTGTCCCACAATTCACCAACTTTGGATTGACCGATACCAACAATAGAAACATTTCGCATAGAACTTCCTTAAATTTTAAACAGTGTTCAGGCTAGGGAGGGGATGAATTAAGCATGGATGATTTTTCTAGAAAGACTTTACATCAGCGCTACCTTAGCAGGAAAGACCTTTCAGAAGCTACCAAAATGGGGCTTGAGAGCTATTGAGTGTGTTCCAATCCTATCTTCTTGGTGACTACCCATAAGTATAAAATCGCGGAAGCTATTTAAATGTCAATATCCGCAAATTTTCGCGAGACAAACGGCTCATTAGTTTGATATAGTAAGGGCGTCAAGATATGTTTTTCGGTGATTACCCATAAATATTTAGTTTTGTGGAGAAAGCAACCTCAGATGTGGCTTCGGAGGAGACAATCTGCATCTGAAGTTACACGTAATTGAGCATAACCCACGTGCGACGCTTTGACTAAACAATCTCGGGCATTCGATTCAAGCCTTGGTCAATGCGACACACGCTAGTCTCATCTGTGCGCACGCTAGTCCCGTCTATCCCGTGAGCAAGTGTGCATCGCACTGGTATCCGTGTGAGCGAACACCTCTGAAGCTGCAAACCAGAGCGTCGCACACGACACGAGTTATGCCCCTAGTACTTGCCCAACGGCGTGTACCTTCAGATGCTCGGTCCTCCTGTTTGAGGCTTATGGGTAATCACCAAATGTTTTCAATTCTCAATATCTATTTACTAAAATTTTGTTAATAAACGAATGGAGCATATTCATCTTAATTTGTAAGAGCATGATATATCATGCCCAACATGCTTTACGGAATTATCAATCTTGGGCACGATATGTCATGCCCTTACGAGTTCATCCATTAAATATTGAGCATCACACCAAATCTGATAGAGCTAGAAAAAGCTAAAGGCAGACTTATACTTGTCGCCTTATATAAGTCACTGAGTATTTGTATATATTACGCATCTGTAACCAAAGGCGAAGTGGGCGGTAAGCTAACAAACAGAGCAAATCTAATGAATGCAACCACTTAGTCTACCGCCTCAGCCTAAGCCTTTGCCTCTATTTTCTTCGCTCTATATCTAGCACCACTATTTCAAAATATAATAAGTGGCTTTTTTATTCCCAATCCGGATCAGATAATTCTTGTCGACCAGATCAGAGAGATCGCGGCGTAGCGTTTCGGGGCTAACATCGGGGCACATGGTTTGATAATCGCTATTAGTAATGCGACCACTCTCGCGCACGCGGGCTAGCGCTTGCTCTTGGCGATTGTTGAGGAAATCATGTTGCCACTGCTGCTGTACAGGCGTTGGGCTAACCAGATCCTCGCCCGCTGATTCAAGCGTTACGTGGAATCCCGCCGCCATTTCAGTAAAGCGTGGTGCGGGTAGGCTTGCCTCCTGCATCGAACTGATCATGCGATCAATGCCGTAGCCCAAGCGTTCAATGTATCCCATATCGGTCAACACCGCGACAATGGCTTCGTTGCGGCTGTAGCGCTCGTCCACCAGATTGTCCAGCGTCACATGACCGGGCAGCCGACCCGGGCTGTACACCTCCAAGCGGTCGCTAAACATCAGAAGCCGAATGCCCTCGCCGCGAATGCTGTAATCACGGTGTGCAATCGCATTCACAATCGCCTCGCGCACCACCGCCATCGGATACTCCATTGTCTCGGCGCGTTCCATGCCCGCGATGCGCATTCCGCGCCGCATATTGCTGCTAACAAACGCCTCTGCCTGGCGAATCTGCTCGGGCAGCGTGCCAATAATATCTTGGCGCACAAATTCATCTGTCATGGTTGGGCCAGCATAGCGCACGCAAATAATCTCGGCACTGCGCACAAATTGCTGCGGCGTTCGCCCAAAGAGCAACACGCCAGCCGTGGTGGGCACAATCTGCTCGTTTGCCTTACTTTTATCTGCATCTGCCTCACCAGCGGCACTATAATCATAGACAACGCAGCCGCGCGAAAGCAGAATCTGCAATGGATCTGCATCTGGTGGGGCGGAGATCAACTCCAAATAGCGCTCTATCTTCTGTTCTTCCAAATCGGCAAGCGTCACGCCCGGTGCTGGCATCCCTTCGTACCCCGTGTCGCCCCGTTCCAGCATTAGGCTGCGCAATTCAGACGTGCTCAATGGGCGATTCTGGCTATCTGTCCGGGTGAGATAGCGCCCCTGCGCACTGTAAATGTGCGGCAATCCGGCGGGTATCTGTATCAACACGATGCCATCGTCTATGACATTTTTGGGTTCGGCTAACTGGGTATCACCATCGATAGGATCTTTTAAAGCCAGAGCGTTTGAGGAATGAGCTTCTGCTGATGTTTCTGTTGATGATGCAGGCGACGATTCAGGCGTAATCGGGGCAACTAGACCCGCCGCAACGAGATCGACCCGCGTTAAAACTTGCGGGCTAGGCAAAATCAACGGCGGTTCGGTCTGCAACGCGGATTCAGCCACAAGCGCATGAACCGTCACGACATCGACATTCTCTTGGGGCTTGCCCCGTTTGTTGACCCCAACAACCAAAACACCGCCGCTTGCATTGGCCAAGGCGGCCAGCGTTTCTATTACGGCACGCGCGGACGTTTTCGCAGATAGAAAGGCCGTCGTATCGCTCGGCCCGCTCTGTAAAATCTGCGATAATTCTTCGATTAATATTTTAGTATGACGGCGAATAAGCATATCAACAATTCAGGATTACGGCGCTGAGGGGCTGTCTGCAATTCGCTCCCAGCAAACCGCATCATCTTCATTCATGTCTTGTGGTATAACATCCACAATGACCATCTCATCGGTAGTAATATCCCGAATCGTCTCTTTTTTGTCCAGAGTTGGCGGAAGATAGCGCAAAACAAAATCCATTTGACGACGAAAATTATCCGCAGAGACAAATTCCACACAAACAATGGTTTCCAAATTATATTGCACACCGCCTTCTGCGCGGGGCGGGTATGGGATAATCGACTGAGTACGTATATTTTGAATACGCTCGTTATTATCCTCTCGTTTGTCGAAATCAACTAGATCAATAATTTCGGCTAGCGTGCGCTTATCATTAATGAGTAGATGTGTACGCGTGGTGGGTTGCAGCAGATAGGCAAGCACAACTCCTTCTGGATAAAATGGGTGTATGGGCGTACCATCACAAAAACTTATGCCCAATTCGCTCACTACATAGCGTGCCGCGGTAATCGTGGTTAAGGGCGACTTGACATCGTTCTCCTCATCCTTGGCGCGCGTATACAAAAAATTGCGGCAGAGACGGCTGCGATCATAGAGCGGAAATGCCCCTTCGACTGACTGAATCGGTGATGCCCCGCTTACCCCTTCCCAGATGAAATTGCGAAAGCCTCCGGGCGCGTAGAGATGCGCAACGCCGTACCCATCATAGGCGTTCTCCCACCAAATCGAGGTGATGTGCGTTTCGCCACCATAAATGATCATCTCATCATAAAGCGTGTTAACATCCTCGCTGACAATAGAGGTGTCGCGCTGAATTGGCGTTGTCGTAATCCGTTCATTATCTTCTGGCTCTGCAATGTAATAGCCAACCGGAAAGAACTCTGCACCGGGAACAACATAGTATCGATTGCCCGTTGCAGACCAATAATTGGGTAAAATTCGATAGGGTACATAGAAGCCCGCTGGCTGATTTGGAATGGGCACAAGCTCAGTCGGTTCGGGGCCAAGAACGGGGCCCGAATCAATTTGCAGATCGTAGATGACTGCACCGATCGGGCCAGGAATCGGCGACCCATCTGCCGCAACGCCCTGATCATACCGATAGAGCAACATATATTCAACATCCGCATCGCCGTCAATACTCATCGGGCGCAACTCTTCCGTTGGCTCCCAATCGGAGGGAATTACATTTTGCAGGTCAATAGGAAGCGGAATGTTGGGGCGCAGAACAGATCGGCAACCCGCCACCATAATCAGCATGGAGAGCATCAGAAACAGCGGTATTTGTTTGATGGGTTGTAACCGTTCAGCTCCTCCCGCCGGTTGGGTGCCCACGGCTGTTTGCGGGTGTATCGAAACTAAGGAGGGCTGAACGATTACGATGGGTTTGTGCTGGTCGATCATATGGAGTTTATGATAAATCACCAATCATGTAGAGTTCGCCTTGATTAAACCCGCGGGCTGCGTAGTAGCCCATTGTGCCAATCGCCGCGATGACGGCAATCTGTTCCACACCCGCATCGCGGCTGATTTGGCGCGCGTGATCAAGCAGGCGCGAGCCAAGCCCTGCGTGCTGCGCCTCGCCCTTTCTATCCTTACCAATGGAAAGCGCTGGGCCATAGACGTGTACTTCGCGGATCATGGCACAATTAGCAATTTCGTCGATAAATGCACGGCTGCCCACAGGCGTTTGCTCTTTTACGGAGGAATCTCGGCTAGGGGAATCTCTGTTAGTAGAATTTTCTGCGGGCAGCACATGTCGCGGCAGACTGAGCCGTAAAAATCCAGCGATCATGCCCGGCTCTTTGGATGATTCACTCGTAATATATTGCAGAAAATATTCGCGCGTCAGGTCGGTCTCATAGGTTGTAACATCGAGCACTAGATCATCGACCGAAACTTTATTGCGCTTTACCTCGCGACAGCGGATACAGCCACACTTATCGCCACGCCGCTTCAACTCTTCGTGGACAAATTCGCGCAGGTTGCCCAACTTTACACCTGCTTGAATATGGTGCGCGGGGATATCGCGAAAGAGTCGATTGACGCGTGTATAGGCCGGAATCGACGGCTTGACATCAGCCAGTAGAGTAGTCAACTCTTCTTCGGAATAGGGATGATACTCCCCGGCCAGCCAACGGTCATATAATTCTGTATCTTTAATCAGCGAACAAGGATAGATCTTCAACTCATCGGGCCGAATCGCCGGATCGTTGTAGAATCGCGCAAAGTCCACTCGATCTTTCTCTGGCGTTGCGCCCAATAGATTAGGCATCCAGTGTAGGTGCAGTTTGAAGCCTGCCGTGCGCAGCAGCCCTAGCGCATCGCGTACGGATTGCACATCGTGGCCGCGCTTGTTCGCTTCGAGAATTTCATCATCGAGGCTCTGTACGCCAATCTGCACCTTTGTGACGCCAAGGGTGCGCAGGTGGCGAATTTCCTCGGGCGTAATCCAGTCGGGCCGCGTCTCGATCACTAGACCGACGTTGCGGTGTTTGGCTGTGACATTATAGCGTTGCGTCTCGGCAAGGGACTCAACCGGCTCATAATCTGGATCGCCAGCCGTGTTCATCGCATCGAGGCAGCGGCGCACAAACCACTCGCGATACTCTTTGCCATATGCGCTCCACGTTGCCCCAAGGATCAGCAATTCGACTTTGCTGGCGTCGTGACCAATGCTCTCGAATGCCTGAATGCGCCCAAGTGTCTGCAAGAATGGATCGAAGCCATCGCGCTCGGCCCGTTGACAGCCCGGCTCATCGAAGATGTAGCTTTTGGGCATACGATAATCGTCTGGGCAGAAGATGCACTTGCCTGGGCAGCCCGCGGGCGCGGTCAGCACCGTTACGGGCGCAACGCCACTAGCTGTACGCATTGGCTTCATACGAATCCGCTGCATAATGAGCGGATCGGGTTCCATATCGCCCTCCGCAACGAGGTGCCGATATGCCGCAATCAACTCCGCTTTGGCATGGAGTCCCTTGCCCTCTTTGGGAAAGGAAACTAAAATACGGTTGAGGCTGCGCTGCGGATTCCAATCTTCTTCAGGTATGGCGAGCACGCGCTGAAATATTGCGTACATTTTTGCGCTATTTGCCGCTGGATCGAATGTACGGCGCTGTTTGTTCCAAGCGTCTGCGTTTTCGAGCACGTCGGATGGAAGTTCATCTTGTGGAATAATACGTTTCATGCCTGTAAGTATACCATATTTGGGCCTCATCTATTGTCCGCATAAGTGATTTGGTGCATTTCTAGATAAATATAAGAGTGATAAACATGAATGAATCGACCCAACGTAACCTACTGGCGCTGAATCGCCGCTTTTACACAGAAGTTGCACCCGCTTTTCACGAGACGCGCATCCCATGGTCCCCTGGTTTGCTGCGGCTGCTAACCTTGCTGCCGCAGCAAACAGCACAGAAAATAGTAAAGCAAATAGACGGGAGCGTAGCGCAAGAGGCAGACGGTAACGGACTGCAAGGTGAAAGCGAAAATGAGCTGCAAGAGCAACCATTATCGGTGTTAGATGTAGGTTGTGGGAACGGACGCTTTGCGCATATACTGGATAGCAAGAAAATGCCGTTTGTTTATTGGGGCGTTGATAACGGATCGACGTTATTGACATTGGCTGGTGAACATACGGCTCGATTAGAGAATGGGCAGGCACATTTTGCTCAGGTTGATTTAGCCGAGCCAGCTTGGTCTATCCATCTGCCTAACGTTATTAAAGAGGTGGATGACAGGACCACACTTCCCTTTGACTTTGTACTGTGTACGGCTACGCTTCAACATCTGCCGGGCTATGCGATGCGGCTACAGGCTGTACGCGAAATAGCGCGAATGAGCCGCGGGTTGATTATTTTGTCAGCGTGGCAATTTTTCGAGAGTGAGCGCCTGAAAAGTAGAGTGCTTGATTGGCGCGTTGCTGAGCTCAGTGCGGCTGATGTGGAGTCAGGCGATGCGCTGCTGCCGTGGAAGCAAGGTGGGTACGCCGTGCGATATGTCCACCAGATTGATGAAGGTGAGATGGCTTGTCTAGCCAAAGATGCTGGCTTATCAATAGTTGAAACCTTTCGCGCAGATGGCCGCGAAAACTTGAATTTGTATGCTGTTTGCCAGCATGAGGCTAATCCAAAAAAGTGATAATATAGGGTTTAGCGGTTTTTCTAGAGTATAGCTTGCGGCCACACTCTAATATTTTGTTTTTTTTAGAATGGCATAAAAACAGAGAAAATTATAGTTTATGAATAACAATATTGACGAAATAACAGAATCAATTGCTGGCAGTGGAAAGCGATTCCAGATGTTACTTGATGCATTCCACGAGAAATATACGGGTGATCCAATTTATGCCGCATTTGCGCCCGGGCGAGTGAACCTCATCGGCGAGCACACCGACTATAATGATGGATTTGTGCTGCCCGTTGCGCTGACCCGCAATGTTTGTATTGTGCTCCGCCCGCGCGAAGATGATACGGTGCGTCTCTACTCGGCTGAGTATAATTCGTGGACCGAATTCAAGCTTTCGGAACTTGAGGACGAACGGAACCAAGCATGGGGGAATTATGTACGCGGCGTTGCGTGGTCGATCATGCAGCAGGGGCATAAACTAACGGGCTTTGATGGTGTGATTAGCGGCAACGTGCCGCGCGGCAGTGGTTTAAGCAGCTCCGCCGCGCTAGAGGTTGCGGTGGCCGGCGCGTTTCTATATGGCTCGGGAATCAACAATGAATTTACCGGACCCGAGGTGGCGCAGGCAACGCAGCGCGCCGAAAATGAGTATGTAGGCGTGAACTGTGGAATTATGGATCAATTTATTAGCGTGCTGGGGGCAAAAGATCATGCGCTGCTGATCGATTGCCGCTCGCTGGAGTATACATTGATCCCGATGCCGACAGACGCATCCCTCGTGATTGGCAACACCAAAGCGAGTCGCTCGCTGGCGTCAAGCGCGTATAATGAGCGCCGGGCGCAGTGCGAATTGGGTGTGGCAACATTGCAGCAAAAGCTCCCCAACATTCGTGCGTTGCGCGACGTGACAAGCGCACAGTTGGCCGAACATCGTTCGCTGCTCGAACCGCTAGTCTATCAGCGTTGTCACCACGTGATAACCGAGAATGAGCGTGTGCTGGCAACGGTGCAAGCGATGAAGACGGGGGATTTGGCGCGGGTGGGTGAGCTAATGTCCCAAAGCCATCAAAGTTTGCGCGACGATTATGCTGTAAGCAGTAAAGAGTTAGATGCAATGGTCGAGGTGATGCAGAACTGCCCCGGCTGCTATGGCGCGCGGTTGACGGGTGCTGGATTTGGCGGATGTGCGGTTGCGCTGGTTACGCAAGGACAAGAACAGGTGGTGGCCGATGCAATTTTTAATGCATATCCAAAAAAGACGGATATTTGGCCCGAGGTTTATGCGACACAGGCTAGCGACGGCGCACGGGTGTGGACGCTTTAGCGTTTTACTATGACAAAAATGTGACGGTAATATGATGAAACGTCCCTACTACACAGATTCATACAAAACCGAATTTGATGCAAAGATCGTTGCGGTGACCACTTTTTCGAGCGGGAGCGACAAGGAGCTGCCTGCGGTGGAATTGGATGCAAGCTATTTCTACCCGACATCGGGCGGGCAGGCATTTGATACTGGCTCGCTAGGCGAGTGGCGCGTTGTGGATGTTGTGTCCGAGAAGAGTGGCCCCGGCTCGTTGGGACGGGTGCTGCACCTGCTTGATGCTGATTCATCGATGCTGCCGACTCAAGCTTGTGTTGGGCAGATTGTGCGCGGCGTTGTGGATTGGCCGCGGCGATATGATTATATGCAGCAACATTCTGGGCAGCACCTTCTGTCGCACGCATTTTTTCATCTCTTTGGCTATGAGACAGTTTCGGTTCATTTTGGGGCTGTCGAATCGACGCTGGATCTTGCAATTGATGCGTTGCGCGATGAGGAATTGCGGGCGATAGAACGCTATGTAACTGAGGTGGTTTATGCAAATCTGCCCATTCAATCGTATTTTGTGGGCGAGCAGGAAATTGCTGCGCTGCCGTTGCGGCGCCCACCAAAAGTGACGGGCGAGATTCGCGTAGTTGAAATTGAGGGAATTGACTATTCTGCCTGCGGCGGCACGCACTGTCGTTCAAGCGGCGAGTTGGGGCTGGTGAAGCTACTTCGTACAGAGAAGAGCCGCAAAAACAAGCGCGTGGCTTTTGTCTGTGGGTGGCGGGCGCAGGCTGATTATGGGGTCAAGCATCAGCTACTTTTAGAGTCGGCCAAACTATTTAGTACGGATATTTCACAGGTTCCACCCTCGATTGAGCGTGTGTTGGAACAGAATAAGTTGTTGGGGCGTCGTGTAGAAAGCCTGAATGATGAACTGCTGACAGTAGAGGCGCAGCGGATATGCGAGACGGCTGGATCGGTAGGTGAATATCGAGTTGTGGCGCAGGTGTTTGATGACCGCGAGATTGCTGAGGTGAAGAAGCTGGCTGTTTTGTTGCAAGAAGATGAGGATGTAGTTGTGCTTTTTGCCGTCCGTCAGGCAGATCAACTAACGGCTATCTTTGCCCGTGGCAAAAATGTTTTGGTTAAGATGGGTTCTTTGTTGCATGAAACGCTGAGGCAATTTGGGGGGAATGGTGGCGGTCGACCTGAATTTGCTCAAGGTGGGAAGGTGGATGCTGTTCATGCACATGATATTTTAGAGAACGCTATGGGTCGTCTCCATTCTGAACTGACTGCGCTCTGAGTGGGACAAAGGTAATAGTTTACTTGCAAAGAGAAAATGTGGATAAAGTGTGCAGTGAGTACGCCCATGTGTGGGTTCGATGCCGAAATTATGGGAAACGCAGCCACACTAGTTAGGCTAAACCAAAAAGATAGTTGTACAGATTTTAGCGATTTTCTGGAGTAGTTTGCGTCTATACTGTATATTTATTTTTTGGAATGGCCTTAGTGAAACAATTTGGCGTGCTCACTGCACTGTTCATCAAACAAGGTGAACAGCTGTAGGCAAAGTTTTGGGCTTTTTGCCATTTATGGCCCTTGCTGTATTTTCTCAATAAGTATTGGAACCAATCGGGCTATTTACTACTGTTATGGAATGATTGAGAAGATACCCCTTGTTTTTATGAAATTAGGTTGAAGAAGACGCCCCCAACAAGCGCAAATCCGGCACGCTGGCTAAACCCGAGCATACGGCGCTGTGCCCAACCGATCATAGGGTTCCCCATAGCAGTTTCGGCGCTTTGGTGGTTTGCCCAGATCCAAATGAAAACCATAAAGGCCAAGAGTAGCGCGTAGGTTATGGCTAGATAGAGAACCTTAGTGGAGAGAACGACATCTGGTATAATGTCAACGCCATACGCGACTGCGATAAGTAGAATAATGCTTAGGAGATGTGCGATTTGGTCCCATACAAAGCTGCGCAACGAGTCAGTACTCATGGCGATTTTGGTCCAGTCGATTATCCAGTGAACAGAGCAAAGAAGCAAAAGTAATTGCCAATTAGCAAACGGGTCCTTAATGAGAAAGCTGGCAACAATTAAGTGTATGAGTACATGAATAAAAATGCCAAGCGAGCCCTTCTTCTTCAAAAGGATAAGACTATTTGTTTGTAATGGAAAATCTGCTATTAGGTGCGCAAGCAGAAATGTTAGAAACACTTCTAGCACTTTGCTTCTCCTACACTATGGCTAATCCAGAAAAGTAAATTTACAGATTTCAGAGCTTTTCTGGGCTAGCTAGGGCCATGCTAAATATCTTATTTCTTATAATGGCCCGGGACGACTTGTTGTCGCTATTTGGGTTATGTTTTTATCAGCGGGTGTGTTTCGAGAGATTATGTATTTGGCACGTTTATCGGTTTTATGTGAAATGAGACGTGTGATATGTTTTTAGATAATTAGATGGCATGTAGAATATATGACTGATTGTATGTTTTGCCACATGAATATAATACAGTCAAATTGGGAATTATGGCTATAAACATATTATATTGTGATATTAAATGATTGACGGATAAAGTAAACAATTTTTGTTGTATTTTTGTAACCATTCAGCTCCTTCTTGGTTTTGAGAAAGCGGCTGCGCTCCTAAGCTCACAAAATACTATAGCGTTCGCGGCGGGCATAACCGGCAGGGAGCTGAACGGCTGCTGATTATATAGTGGTTATGCGTATTGTATTAAGGCTTTCCAGTAGACATAATAGACGAAATGATAAATAAAAAATAGGCACAAAAGTTATATTTGTATTTTGATAGTCTATCAATTACCTACATTTATCATACGTTCACTCAATGATAACACTTCATTTGGCTGGCGACCCGTCAGATATGACGGATATACATTATTCATTAATTGACGTATGGCTACGAGGCATTTGTCTTGAACCGCCCACTCTAGGCCACTGTAGAATAGTATTTATAGAACAAAAATATTTTAATATATGCCTGTATGAATGATACAAATGTTGATAAAGAGAAAGTAATCGTCATTGTAAACCGCCTGCTTGAACGCTCAGGGTTGAGTATCGATCAGGTGGTTGCCCGTATGCAGTCTGCAGGCATTGATCTATCGCGCAGTATTTTTGAAAATCGATTTACAACACGTATACAGCAAAAGCCAAATATAACGCCAGAATCCTTAATTGCTTTGATCGCGGCCTTTACACAACGTCTAAAACCAGACGAGCGTTGTACGGCTCAAGAGGCATTAGGGTTGGCGAGTATTGCCCGTTTCCCCTTTGAACAGCTCCAAGATCTGCGACAGTTTTTCCCTGAAACAGAATTTGCTACTGCATTTGAGCAGATCATTCTACCAATTTTTGATGGCACGAATCGACTTTATGAGATAAGTGCTTTCGCTGGTCGTAATGGGCTAGCCCAAGCTGATGCGCTCACCAAGGATGAATGGGGAGAAGCGCCCGATGTTGGACAATTTTGTGGCCGTGAAACCGAACTGAGTAAATTAGATTCATGGGTACGCGCTGATCGGTGTCGCTTAATTACAATTTTGGGCATGGGGGGCATTGGCAAGACAACGCTTACAAAGAAGCTAGCGGAAGAAGTGCGTGCGGACTTCGACTATTTATTTTGGAAGTCGTTGCGCAATGCACCACCAATTGACGAAGTTGTAGATGAAAGTCTACGTTTTTTATTTGGCGATCAAGAAGTAGAGCCGCGTTTTAATGTGAGCCAACGTATTTCGTTACTTGTACGTCGTTTGCGCAAGCGACGTTGCTTAATCATTATCGATGGCGCTGAAGCGATCCTTAACGAAGGAATTTCTGGTAATTATCTTGTTGGTTATGAGGAGTACCAAGAATTTTTTCAGCAGATTAGCGAAGTTTCGCATAATAGTTGTCTCTTGCTGACTAGCCGCGAAAAACCCGATGGCATTGCGCTATTCGAGAATCCAACATCAGCTGTCCGAACAATTCGACTACAGGGCATTACTGTAGAGACCGCTCGCCAGATTCTTGATGGCAAAAACTTAAGCGGTAACGACGAGACGTGGCAGCAATTTGTCAATGGATATTCGGGCAATCCGATGGCGCTCAAGCTTGCGTCTGAGCCAATCGATGAGGTATATAATGGAAATATTGATGCTTTCTTAAAAGGTGCGACGCCGATTTTTACGGGGGTGCGCGATCTGCTCGACGCCCATTTGAGCCGGCTTTCAACTGTATTAGAGCGTCCGATCCTTTACTGGCTTGCAATCGAACGCGAGGCTGTTTCCCCAGATGTTTTGCACGCGAATTTTCTCGGTGGCGCATCGGAATCAGATCTGCTAGAAGCATTAGGATCATTGCGCCGTCGTTCGCTGGTAGAAAAAACCAGCAGTGGATTAACGCAACAGAATGTTATTATGGAGTATATGACCGAGCGTTTTGTTGAGTTGATTAGCAATGAAATTGAGATGGAAATGAATTTCATGCTGTCGGACTTTCCAATAATGAAAGTGCAGACAAAAGAGTACATTCGCAACAGTCAGAATCGGTTAATCCTAAAGCCCATTGTCGAGCGTCTATTGTTAAAGATGAGCAAAAAAGAGTTAATTGACCAGCTTTTTTTAATGCTTCGCAGGCTTCAACAGGAAGATTTTCAACATCCTTCTTATGCCGCTGGAAATATTGTTAACCTTCTCACCTACTTAGGTGCGGATCTGCGTAACCGGAATTTTGCGGGATTAATCATTCGTCAGGCCGATCTACGCGGCATACAATTACAAGACGTTGATCTTTCGGGAGCAAATTGCTCGGATACGCTCTTTTCGCAAACGTTTGGAAGCATCACATCAGTTGACTTTAGTCCGGACGGGACGCTTGTCGCAGGCGGTATTGCAAATGGCAATGTGCGTGTATGGGAAGTTCAGGATCAGCGCCAGTTGATGAACTTTACAGGTCATACGGATTTTGTTTGGTCTGTTGCATTTAGTCCAGATGGTAAAATTTTGGCCAGTAGTAGCCAAGACCAGACCGTTCGCTTATGGAATGTTAACTCCGGTGAGTGTATCGCTATTCTTTCTGGGCATAGTGGATGGGTTAAAGATTTAGCTTTTAGCAATTCGGATACATGGCTGGCAAGCTGTAGCAATGATGGCACAGTTTGTATATGGGATTATGAGCTGGGCGAAATGCTCACGAAAGTAGAGGCCCATAATGGTTGGATTTGGTCCATTGCATTTAGTCCAGATGACAGGATTCTTGCAAGCGCAGGACAAGATGGATTGATTAAATTGTGGGATACGGACACAGAGGAGTGCATTCAATCCACCGTCGGGCATAGTGGCCCAATCCGCTCAATTTCTTTTAGCCCCAATGGTCAAATGTTGGCCACCGCTAGTTTTGATCATGCTGTTCGTCTTTGGTATTTGAATGATGATAGCTTCTTTATTCATCAACATAAAACGCTGGCCCGTCACGAAAATCTTGTTTGGTCGGTGACTTTTAGCCCAGACAGCATGATTTGTGCCAGTGCTGGTGATGATCAATGTATTCGTCTTTGGCGTACCGACACGGGGGAATTAATTCGAACACTGCATGGACACAATAATCGAGTGTGGGCCGCTGCATTTAGCCCAGATGGACGTTTGTTAGTAAGTGGTAGCGATGATCAGACGCTGCGATTTTGGGATGTAGCTACAGGGCGTTCTATGCATATACTGGAGGGATACTCCAACCAAATTTGGACGGTTGATTATCACATTGGGCGTGAATTACTTGCTGCGGGTGGTGATAATAATCAGATCTATCTTTGGGGAGGCTCTTCATCTTCAGACTCTCAGAAACTTGGTACAAAAGAGGCCGATAAATTAAGGCCATGTACTGTGCTAACTGGGCATTCAGATCGTGTGCGTTCTGTTGTATTTAGCTCTGATTCATCTTTACTTGTTAGCGGTGGCGATGATCAAACTGTGCGTGTTTGGAATGTGGAAGCAGGTACGCAAACCGCGGCGCTACAGGGACATATAAGCCGGATATGGTCTGTGGCTATTAGCCCCGATAATAAGATTATTGCCAGCGGAAGCGAAGATAATACAATTCGTCTTTGGCGTACGCAAAGTGGACGCTGCTTTCGAATTATTGAAACCGAACAGCGTGTTTGGTCGGTTGCGTTTAGCCCAGCTGACCAATTGCTGGCGAGTGCAAGCGATGACCACGACGTTCGTTTATGGAACCTAAAAAGCGGTAAGCACGACGTATCACTTCATGGTCATACGGGTAGAGTCTGGTCTGTTGCATTTAGCCCTGACGGGCAGCATATTGCAAGTGCAAGCGATGACCAAACGGTACGTATTTGGAATGTTAAGAGTGGTAACTGTTTAAAGATATTTGCGGGCCATACTGCGCTCGTTTGGTCCGTCAGTTATAGCAGAAATGGCAAGTATCTGATTAGTGGAAGTGACGATAGAACGGTAAGGTTATGGAATATTAAAAGTGGTAAGTGTAAGAAAATTTTTCAATCTCACGAAGGGAGTGTATTAACTACTGCATTTGGAGAAGATGGAACATTCTTTAGTGGTGGCTCTGATCAGGTAATTCGTCAGTGGCACACTTCGTCTGAAAAAGCTGTACGCAAATTGTGTGCAGATAGACCATACGAACGCATGAATATCTCGGAGATAAAAGGGTTGTCGCCCGTTCAGATTTATACGCTAAAGGTGCTTGGCGCGATTGAGAAATAAATGTGGTTCTATGAGGAATTGTGGGGTGGCCCGCAGAATGAATTCTGCGTCTGCTATGGGAAACCTGTTAAAACA
>ENA-ORXT01000732-ORXT01000732.1-marine-metagenome-genome-assembly--contig:-NODE-732-length-49477-cov-12.366417_pt1 | contig 49477 bp, 37 predicted proteins | sample MGYA00237868_ERZ511482 | MGnify/ENA metagenome assembly ERZ511482
GGCATCTACGGCCTGTTGCAGGCTTGCCTGCAAATACCGTTTGGCATGCTGAGCGACCGAATCGGGCGTAAAAAAGTCATTACAATTGGCTTGGTGTTGTTGGCGATCGGTAGTGTGGTAGCGGCTACCTCGGAGTCCATCTACGGGGTTATCGTGGGTCGGGCCTTGCAGGGTGCAGGTGCGATCGCTGCGGCATTGATGGCGCTGGCTGCTGATCTCACGCGCGATGAACAACGAACCAAAGTCATGGCCAGCCTCGGTGCGAGCATCGGCTTTGCCTTCATTCTGGCGCTGATTCTCGGCCCATTGCTAATCGGCTGGTTTTCCATCGACGGATTATTCTGGCTGACCGCAGCCTCTGCGGTGGTGGGAATCATTCTTCTGCACACCACGGTGCCTAATCCCGCACGGTGTCAGTACAGTTCAGATACGGGTGCCAATGTGGCCACGATGAAAAAGTTGCTGGGAAACCGGCAATTGTTGAGGCTGGATGCCAGTATCTTCATGCTTCATCTGTTGATTACTGCGGTGTTTTTTGCGGTACCGCTCGGTCTGCGTGATGCAGGCGTGGCGACTGAAAAACAATGGCTGGTGTATCTGCCTGCGGTGGTCCTGTCTATTGGCGTGATGATTCCGCTGATCATCTGGGGTGAGAAAAAAGCCATGCGTGCCGTTTTGCTGCTGTGCATTGGCGGCATGGCGTTAACACAGGCTCTGTTTGCCGGCCCGGCTATTATGGGTGTGCAGATAACTGTGGCGTTGCTGTTCGTCGGCATCACCTGTTTTTTCAGCTTTCTTAATACGCTCGAAGCGCTGTTGCCCTCGCTGGTATCACGGCTAGCGCCGGCTGCTGCCAAAGGCAGTGCTATGGGAATTTATAGCAGTAGTCAGTTCCTGGGTGCATTTGTCGGTGGAGCAGGGGCGGGGTGGCTCTATGGCTCTGTGGGGCCTGCCGGTCTCTATCTGGTTATGGCAGGTTTGTGTCTGGTCTGGGGTCTATTGCTTATCGGCTTTCAGCCACCTCGCAAGATGGCCACCCATCGTCGAGCATTGAGCGATGAGGAGCGAAGCCGCGGTAGTGACTTCGTGGCAGAGCTGGAAGCACAGCCAGGCGTCGAGGAAGTGGTTATCCGGCTGGAAGAAGGTGTTGCCTACTTGAAAGTAGACCGGGCGCGTTTTGAAGCTGTTAGTTAGAGCGGCTAGGCGGCTCGTTTAAGCCCGAAGGCTGCTGCTTTTACAGTTGGCTGATGATGCAGTGTCATCTGAGGGAACGGGATCTGCCATTCATTCTCATTGGCGGCAGCGACACAGGCTTGTTGAACCTGCCGTTCCACTGCGAAATAATCTGACGCGCGAGCGCTACTCACCGTGGTGTAGATAAGGAAATCGATGGACGATTCACTGGCCGCTGCAAATTCGACCATCACGTTGGTAATATCCTTGCCGATTTTATAGCCAGCCGCTTTGAGTCGTGCGCTGACACTCTCTTTGAGTACGTCCGGAATCGTGGAAAGACTAATGCCTTGCAGCGAGTAATCCAGTCCGAAGTTGACCGCAATGCCGTAGGTATTTGATCGTGACAGGTTCATGACACTGGTTGAGTAGAATTCGGCAGTGGTAACGGTCATAGACATACCACCCTTCACGCTGAGACTAACCAGTCCTGGTGTTTGAGAGAGCACTTGGCCAAACGTTTTATCCGGCAACAGGATGAAATCGTTGCGATGGGTAGGGAACCAGGATTCATCACGGACCACGGGCCTTGAGACTTTCGTCGTCATGACTTCAAGTGGTAATCGGATAACGCCATCCAATGCCGGATTGCGAAGCACGGTCAACATGTTCAGCGACATGACCTGCCAGGGCAAACCATCATGTATGACACATTCGTCCTCTCTGACAGCACCCAGATTCAACAGATACCGAACTTCCTTGAGAAACCGCGGTAAAAAGGCACGCAGGCTGATGAGCGCTGTAGCGAGTGCCAGAAAGGCCAGACCCATGAGCAGCACATCCTGACGTAGATACAGCACTGTCAAGACAATACCAACGACAAGGAGTAGTGTCAGCAGATGGAAGCTGTAAGCCAGTAGCCTGTACCAGGTAGCCTTTCTTCGTACGGATTTTTTCGTAAGCCGTGTGTTAAACAGATGCCAGCAAAGTCGCATGAGACCGCAACCTGCAACAGCTGCAGTTATTGCAATAAAGAGCGTTAGCCCGCGACCTGTAAAAAAATCCTGCATGCCGCTGGTAACACTGTTCATGAACGAGCGTTCGCTGTTCGTGAGCCTTGAAAGCTGCGACCTTGAACTCAATAGCCTTTCGTTAACCAGATTGTAGGTGTCATTCCATTTCTCGCGAGTGGCTTGCAGACGTATTGCAGCCCCCTCGTTCAGTGCTTCAACGGGTATGTCATTGACGGTTGCCAAGGCTTGTTCAGCGACAGCCAGCTTCTGCGATTCAAGATCAATAACTTTTCGCAGTTCAGCCATCTGGCGTGGCCGCTTTGTCATGGATTTCAGGGAGCTCAGCAATGGCTCTACCACTTCAACAAGTTCATCACGCCAGTCGAACGCCTGTGCTTCAGTATCCGACATGAGCTGTATATCCACATCTTCCAGCAAAGCAAGCTCGAACGAGGTGCGTAAGCGTTCGAGATCCTGCATGACTGCATTGAGTCGCTCCCGTTCGTCATGCATGCCATCGGATGCAGTGCCCCTGAGCAAAGCGGCGAGTTCATCGCGTTGAGTACGCTTTGTCTTGATCAGTCCGCCAATGGCTTGAAGCCGATCAAGTTTATTGCGTTCCCCGGGATCTGTGATTGAATCAAGATCCGGGTCTGGAATCTCCTGAGCACTAGCAGGAAAAACTGATATCAGAGCTGTAACAAAGAGACCAAGACAGGCACATTTGGCCAGGTAGGCGAAAAAGTAGCGTCGTGTCACGATAAAAAACCTGAAGGAATCGGTGTTGGCATCTGATTGCGGTCTGTACTGAGTTCACATAAAGACGTGGCGGCGGCATTGTGCAAGGCCACAGCGACAGTCATCGGCTCTAATCGCTTAACTCTGTATGACGCGTGTGGCAGACCTGAAAACTATATTCCCTTGGGATTTTGGCAGATTAGCGCTGACTCAGGACTGGCTCCACAATTTTTGGTGGAAGCTCCCGTGGTCTGAAAATGAGTCAGAACCAAAAAACATTGCAATCGAGAATGCACCTCCTATTCTATTCCACTGGGCCTGTAGTTAAAGAGGCCGCGTTTTTCTGGATAGTTGAACCTGGCAGGCGTTTTTCAAGGACCGTACAACCACTCTTACAGCAGACATGCCGTATTATTCTTCCTACTCGAAGAACAAGACAATGAGCCAGACAAAGAACCAGAAAAATACTGTGGAATTGGTGCGGCCGGCAGACGCTACGCCTCGTGATGTAAATCCGAAACGCCTGCGTGTCCAGCATAGTCTGGCAACCCGACTCCCCCTCCCAAAGACTCCAATTGCAGGATTCGACGCAATACTCAAGCGTGTGCTGGATTTTGTTGTTGGAGGGTTGGCGCTACTGGTGCTCATGCCGCTTCTTGCGCTGCTGTCAATTCTGATCAAACTCGATAGTACCGGACCTGCTCTGTTTTACCAGCAGCGAAAAGGTCGAAATCGGGAGATTATAAAAGTGTATAAATTCCGTACAATGTACCAGGATTTCAGTACGCCTCTGCCCACAGCTTCTTCCTTCAAACAGACGCAGAAAGATGATCCACGTATCACTCGAATTGGTGCCTTCATGCGCAAGACCAGTCTTGATGAGTTACCCCAGCTTTTCAATGTGATACAGGGATCCATGTCGTTGGTAGGACCACGACCGCACCCGTCTCCACTGGACGATCAGTACAAGCTGATTATTCCAGAGCTGAATTCGCGATACGTCGTCAAGCCAGGATTAACCGGCTGGGCTCAGATAAATGGGTTTAGGGGTGAAACTATACGGCTTGAGGATATGGTAGGGCGAGTAGAGTACGATCGCTACTACATCAAGAACTGGACGCTATGGCTTGACATCAAAATCATTGTGATGACAGCGTTCAAGGGATGGTCTCACCAGAACGCCTATTGATATTTTAAGCGTGCTTTTCTGGTCTCATCTGGTTCAACGAAAGCCGCCTGCTGCAAGGGCGGCTTTTTTTATGGAAGCGGGTGTGTGCTGATGGTTGCACTGGCTCTGGGTTAAACGCTCTCAAGTCCTCTCACCACCGCTACGGTGATGAGAGGTTGCTTCTTTAGTGCTCACCATAGACATAAAAACTGGAGGTGATTGTCCTCGATGGTGGTGAAGCTGTCGGACGCCCCGGCATCGCTGTCTCTGGCATGTCGCTCCCGCTGTTAGCATCGCCGTGCTGGCAGTCAGTGAAATGTGAACAATCATGTCACCACCGATGAGCTTCTCAACATCAGAGGGACTGCGAATACAAGGCACTCAATTCGAGTCCTGACTTGCCGCTAACGGAGGCAACTGGTGGTTCAGGTAACACATGGCTTTGGCAGGCCATCCGTGGGTAACATAAACGGTGAGCACGCTCACAAATACGATAGTGGATCCGGTCTGTTGTTTGCAACGAATCGTTCACGTGATCTGGAAGTTTCTTATGGATAGGTTGCTTTTTCGATGTGTCGATACTCTCGTTGATTGCTCTGAACTCGAGAGGCGTGCCTTCAACTCCGCTTTCGACCAATCAGGGTTGAAATGGCACTGGAGTGAGGATCGGTTCCATCGCCTCCAGAAAATTGCCGGTGAGCGCTACCGCATTTCCTGGTTTGCCGAACATGTACAGGGCGATCCAATTACCTGCGCATATGCGGATAAAATCCTGTGGCGGAAAGAGCAGGTACTTTGCAACTTATTACAATCAACAGTTGCCTCTCCGCTGCCGGGTGTGCTTAGACTACTCAGTGAAGCAGCGGATGCACAGATCAACGCAGTGGCAGCCGTGTCCTCCAGATCGCAGCATCATCTCATTACTCAGTCGGCAAGCCACTTCAACTATTCGTCTGACTTGACAGTTGAGTTACCGGTTGGCGGCAGCCCCAGATCACTACCTGCCAGTATTGAGTTTGACATAGCGATTAACGATGAGGCGATGCCTGTGGGGCAGTCTCGTCCTTGTATCGCAATATCGTCCAATATGTCAAAGGGGCAGGCTTGTATTACACATTTTGGTGATCGTGATAATCCAGCTGTACAGTTGTCGGGCACAACAATACTCAAAAAGGGCAGTGCTTCGCTGGAGGCATTGCTGGCTTTGTAGTGAAATCTGAGTACTGCGTAGACAGGCGCGCAACGATCGAGCGGCATTCCCATCAAATTTTACAAATGAAGGCGCAGTTGGCCCTGCGCTTGACATATTATAGGATATTGGGTTTGAACGAAAGAAGGTGAGGCCATGATGGGTTTTGATATGAATTACATGCTGATGGTCATGTTGCCAGGTATGGTGCTTTCTGGCCTGGCATCCATGATGGTCAAGCGTACTTTTGCTAAATATGAAAATGTCGGCACTCAGCAGAATATGACTGGGGCGGAAGCTGCCAGATTGATGTTGGAGCGGCAAGGGGTTACTGACTGCAAAATTGAGCCAGTTTCCGGCCGTCTCAGTGATCACTATGACCCGAGAGTGAAAACACTGCGTTTATCCGAGCCCGTGTATAACGCTCGATCCATTTCAGCTATCGGAGTTGCGTGCCACGAGGCCGGACACGCTCTTCAGCACGCACAAGGCTACCCGTGGTTGAAGATGCGTTCTACTCTGGTTCCGATCACCAACATCTCGAGTAAAATGTCCATGCCGGTAATTATGGTCGGTGGCCTCTTGATGGCCCTGGCCCCCGTGCTCGGTATGCCGGTGTTGTTGCTGGGTGTTGCATTGTTTGCTGCAGCTGTCGTTTTTTCAGTGGTAACGTTGCCGGTGGAATGGGATGCCAGTGCCCGCGCTAAAACGGCGATGTATGAAGCAGGAATCGTTAACGAGCAAGAACTCAAAGGCGCTGGCAATGTCTTGAACGCTGCTTTTCTGACCTACCTGGCCGCTGCGATAGCCTCGATCATGACACTACTTTATTACCTGCACCGCACCGGAGTGCTCAGAATGTTTTTAAACAGACGTTAACCAACACTCCTATTCACGAATCAGAGGCAACTGAGGTGCCTGCTAAAAGTCAGAGTGTGAAGACAGTGAGCACCCGTTTAATCGCGCTGGCGCTGGTATTGATCAGCTTGCCATCGGCTGCTCATGTATCGGAGCAAGGATTTGTCCTTCTGTTACCCACAGGGGTATACATAACCGGTGGCGTACTGGCGGTTGTGCTAACCGTGGTGTTGCTGGGTTTCGTGTCGGACCGTCAGGCTAGTCGGCTGTTTTACTCAAGAAGTCTGTGGACTGCTCCAGAGTTGGATCGCTGGCAAACGTTATCCAGCCTGCTGTCTTTTTGCGTGTTGCTGGGCCTGATTCTCGTTGGACTGACTGGTTCGCGTGATCCGCTGTCTAATCCTTTTCCACTCTTTATCTGGACGCTTTGGTGGATTGGGTTTGTCTCGTTGCAGGGCATTGCAGGAGATCTCTGGCGCTGGATCAATCCCTGGATGGGACTGTACAAGCTCATCACGCCAGGTATTAAGCCTGCTCGAGGCACTTTACCGGAACGGCTCGGCATCTGGCCGGCGACCTGTCTGTTTGTTGCGTTTATCGCTTTTTCACTGGCAGACACTTCACCCGACGATCCTGCTCGTCTGGCTATCGTTGTCAGCGCCTATTACCTGTTTACGTTGGCGGGAATGTGGTTGTGTGGCGCAGAGATCTGGTTGAGTCGTGTTGAGTGTTTTTCTGTGCTTCTGCGCTATTACGCCATGCTGGCACCTCTGGCCCGGAAAACTGTGCGTCTGGAGACAGTGCATCAAGATGGAGCATGGCGTGGGGATGATCAGGTCCTCGCCCCGCAGTCGTTGCCTGCAGCACAGTCATCGCGTTCGCCAAACTATGGTTATCTTCAAACACCTCACCATTCACCCGGGCGCATGGGATTGGGTCTACCCGGTTGGGCAGCCTGCTATCAAGCCAGCGCATTGCATGATGATCGTGAGCTCAGTGATGCGGTGCTTGCAAGTGTGGGAGTATTTATACTTGTCGTGCTGGCCTGTGGCAGTTTTGACGGTATAAACGAGACGTTCTGGTGGTTGTCCCTGATCGATATCAATCCGCTTGAATACCCGGGGCGCTCTGCCGTTGTAACAGAAACGCTGGTGGGGTTGTTGCTAGCGAACGTAACATTGCTTTTAGTTTTCAGCTGTTGTGTCGTATCTGGCTTATGGCTTGCCTCACGAGGTACCGACGCTGTGCGAGTCAGTTATCTGCGTGCTTTTGGTACGCTGGCTGTCGGCATTTTGCCGATTGCCTTTGCCTATCATATTGCCCATTACCTCACCGCGTTCATGGTCAATGCCCAGTATGCGTTGGCAGCAGTTTCAGATCCGCTGCACACAGGTGCCGACTACCTGGGGCTTGGAACTTTCTATGTCACGACCGGTTTTTTCAACACGCACCACACCGTGCAGATAATCTGGCTTACCCAAGCTGGCGTGGTTGTGGCAGGCCATGTGCTGTCTGTGCTACTCACGCACGCACTGGCGGTAAAATTGCTCGGCACAGGGCGACGTGCTGTGATCAGCCAGTTGCCCTTGGCCCTGTTCATGATCCTGTATACGCTGCTTGGCCTATGGTTGCTTGCCTCCCCTCGAGGTGCCTGACAACCCGTGTTGTCTTACAGCACAAGCCAGAGTCCATCCGGTGCTCAGTGTTACTGCTAACGCAGGCAAGCATGTCGCGAGTATCGTGCAACATATCGACAAAATTCCGATCATTGAAAAGGTTGATTTTGTCGACGTTACACAAGGTGCTATTCTGGTTGAAACAACTGCAAAACCGAGAACCTGCACATGACTGACAAACCAGAAGCTGACACTCGTTTTACACGTCGACGAGCCATCAAGACCCTCGCTGCCGGTGCAGGCGCTATTGCTGCCGGAGGGGCACTGCCAGGTCTGATAGGCCATTCTCAGGCGCAAAGCGCCGAACCTATCCGCATCGGTTTCCAAGTGCATCGCACCGGCATAGGTGCCGCTTATGGCCGCTGGTACGATCGTACTACCGACGCGGTTGTTGCTCGAATCAATGCTGAGGGTGGCATCAATGGTCGGCCCATCGAAATTGTGGCTGAGGACGATGCCACCGATCCCAAACGCGGTGCAGAAGTTATCGAAAAATTCGCCACTCAGCATAAATGTGATATTGCTTTTGGCACACTGTTTAGCCACGTGGTCATCGGTTCTGCCCCTAGAGCTGGCGAACTCAAGTTGCCCTACTTTGTGGTGTCTGAAGGGCATCACGTGGCCAGTGGAAAGCTGAATCGCTACACACTACAACCCGGCATCACCGATGTAAAAAGCCAGGTTGAAGCGATGGGTCCGTTCATTGCCGAGAACCTGGGCAAGAAAGTAACCATGATCTTCCCCGATTTTGCTTTCGGGCATGACCATAGGGATTACTTCTCGGCTGCTTTCGAGAAGCAGGGCGGTACTATCCTTGAGAAAATTGCCATTCCGCCGACTGAAACTTCATTCACCAAGTATTTTCCCAAGATTCCGCGCGACACTGAGGTGATCTATCACGTCATGGTTGGACCCGCTGTACTCACGTTCGTCAAGGAGATGGGTGAATTTTTCGGACCGAGCAAACCGGAAATATTCGGCTTTATCGATAGCCTTGAAGCAGTCGATATGAGTAGCCCGGGTCTTGATTATCTGGAAGGCACGTATTTCTGGGAAGGGTATCCCCGATACGCACAAGAGGATCAGTCCGGGTTCGACAAAATTTACCGCGAAGCGGTGGGTGTTGATAACAACGGTGCATCGGTGTCTGATGCCAAGGATGTTTCCACCTATGCACACATGTTTGGTTGCTGGGAAACACTCTATGTGGTCAAGGCGGGTATGGAGGCATCAGGGTACAAAAGCCCTGCAGATCGAGCGAGCCTTATTGAAGCGGTAGAAGCGATGACCGACATGCCTCACTCGGCAGAACATCCACAAGGTGCGAAACTGTTTAATGGCAAGACGCATCAGGTGTTTGGTCATCAGTACATTTCTAAAGTCACTGATGGAAAACTGGTCCAGGTTCATCAGACGTCTATTGAAGACACCCTGTACGAAGACGAAGTGGACTATACAACGCAGTCGTTATAGACCAAGGGTATCATTGACTATCTGATGCTTTTGTGAGAAATGCAGGCTATTGCTCGCAAGTGACATGAACGGTCTCTCCCGTTCATGTTGCCGGGCATCGGGGAGCTAACCTCGATGCCCTGACCATTCCGGTTTCACTTAGCCTAACGTTAACGTCGCTTTGCCCATGGACTTTGGCCCGCATCTGTTTCTCGCCATGCTTGAAGGCACTATCACGGCGGCAGTGCTCGCCCTGACCGCCGTCGGTTTGAGCATTGTTTTCGGCATCATGCGCGTGGTTAACGTGGCACATGGTGAGTTTTTCATGCTCGGGGCGGTAATCGCCTGGTGGGTAGCCACGCTGCTGGGAGGGCATCCGGCGCTTGGTTTCGTTGTTGCTCTGATTGTCGCGCCATTGTTGACCGGTCTCATTGCAGCTACAGCAGACAGATTGGTATTACGGCGTATCAACTACGACCCTGAGCGCACTATCGTCGCAACAATCGGCTTGTTATACGTCATACAACAAGCCACATTGATGACGTTTGGACCAGAGGCGCGGCCTGTAGAAGCGCCTTTCAATCAGCGTATTGCACTGCCCTGGTTTGAATACGGTGTTGATGGCTTCATGCTTACATGGCCCTGGGGGCTGGGTACCACTACTTACAAGCTAGCCGTTATCGTTGCCGCCATTGTCATTCTGTTGGCCCTGTGGGTTCTCATGACTCGCACACGTATCGGCCTGATCATGCGCGCCACGCAGCTTGACAGGGAAATGGCCATTGCACATGCCATTCCTGTCGACAGGGTCTATGCACTGGTATTTGCATTGGGCGCAGCTCTGGCAGCGCTTGGTGGTGTGCTTGTGGTGCCCATTCAACAGGCCCATTACCTGATGGGGGGCGACCCACTGCTATTGTCGTTCATTGTCGTGATTATCGGTGGGCTGGGCAGTGTTGTGGGCACCGTCGTAGCGGCAATACTGATTGGTATGAGCGATGGCATTATTTCGGTTTTCTTTTCGCCTACGCTGGCAAAAATACTGGCTACCTTGTTTGTCGCGTTTGTGCTTGTTTTTCGTCCGCAAGGTCTGTTTGGACAACGGCCGTTATGACGTTGACAACCCCGGGTATTCTGAGTCATCCGGTCACTCGATCAGTCTTATTACACGGTGGCGTCATCGTGCTGTTGGGATGGCTGTACCAGATTTTACCCGAGTATCACAGCGGTAATCTGGCGCGCATCATGGTGTTAGCCGTTTATGCGATGGGTTACAACGTCCTGTTCGGATACACCGGCCTGTTGAGCCTAGGGCATGCGCTGTTTTTTGCTGCAGGCATGTACGGATTGGGGCTAAGCATGTACTGGCTTGATGCAAGCCCGGCACCGGGCATGCTGGCAGGGCTGATCAGTGCGTTGGTAGTCTCCGGAATCATTGGTGCGCTGGCACTTCGAACCACTGGCGTGGCCTTCATGATTGTCACCCTGATGTTTGCGCAGGCAGGCTTTCTCACTATTCTGCTGTTCGGTGAATACACTCGCGGTGACGAAGGCTTCGTGCTACAGCAAGCTGATCGAATACTGTTTGGCCTCGACCTGACGCAGCCAGCTAACCGCTATGGGGGTGCTCTGGTACTATTTGCGGTGTGTCTTGGTCTGGTCGCATGGTTGGTGCAATCACGCTTTGGCAAGACGCTGATCGCGATCCGGGAGAATGAAGAACGGGCACGCATGCTCGGTTACGATGTGCAACGGCACAAGTGGCTGGCGGTAGTGGTCTCAGGAACCTTGTCTGGCGCCTCCGGTGCCGCTTACGCCTTGCTGTTCGGTTATGCAGGCGCCACGTTTGCCACGGTGCAATATTCTATCTTCCCGTTGTTATGGGTTTTACTGGGCGGTGCAGGCACCACCATCGGCCCGTTGATAGGCACGCTTTTCATGTTCTACCTGATTGATATCAGTAGCCAGTTCACCAGTGCCTATCTTCTTATTGCCGGTGTCATTCTTATCTTGCTGACACTGTTTGCACCGCACGGCCTGGCGGGTGTCGTTCGCAAGCGACTGATGCCGTGGCTACCATGACTTTACTCAGCACAAAAGGGTTATCAAAGCAGTACGCAGGCTTGCGTGCGGTGCACGATGTCGATTTTTCTCTGGAAAGAGGCGAAATACGCGCATTGATCGGTCCTAACGGTGCGGGTAAGTCCACGTTTGTCGGCATGCTGTGTGGCCGCATAGCGGCAAGCGAAGGGCAGGTGATGTTCGATGGCAATGACATCACGCCGTTAGCGGCGCACCAGCGTATCAGTCTGGGTATGGCCTACACCTTTCAAATCACTTCTGTGTTTGCCAGACTCAGCGCAAAGGAGAACGTGGCGCTGGCTGCCCGGCGTTTGTCCGACAGTACGCCGAAGCGGGTTCGCGAAAGAGTGAACAAGGCGCTTGAGCAAGTCGATCTTCAAGACAGGGCTGAAACTCTGGCGGGTGATCTGAGTTATGGGCATCAGCGTCTGCTGGAAATTGCCATGGGGCTTGCACAATCACCGCGGCTGTTTATTCTCGATGAACCGACACAAGGTCTGGCAGAAAATGAAATAGAGTCGTTTAAGCAACTGGTTAGAACATTGGCCGTCGACGCAACCGTGCTGCTGATAGAGCACAACATGGATGTAGTCATGCAAACGGCACAACGCATAACGGTTCTGAATTTCGGTGAGATACTGGCAGAAGGTACGCCCGAAGAAATCCGTGCTAACGATGCCGTGCAGGCAGCCTACCTGGGAACCGGCTGATGCTGAACGTTGATAACATAGAAGTAGCCTATGATGCCACGCAGGTCCTGTTCGGATTGTCGATTGAGGCATTGCCTGGTGAGGTGTTGTGTTTGCTAGGAAGGAATGGTGCAGGCAAGACCACCACGCTTAAGTCAATCATGGGGTTGTTGTCACTACGTGCTGGAAGTGTGTCGCTGGCCGGTGAGGTGATCAGTGATCTGGCACCGCATGATATTCCCCGACGAGGTATTGCCTATGTGCCACAAGGACGTCGATTGTTTACTGAAATGACGGTGGCACAGAACATGGAAATTGGTCTGATGGTATCTGGAGCAGGGCACAGCGCTCGCGAGAAGGTGCTTGAGTTATTTCCACGACTTCGTGAGCGTTTGACTCAGCGAGCGGATACGCTATCAGGTGGAGAGCAACAAATGCTGGCTATGGCCAGAGCTTTGTGTACTGAACCCAAGGTGCTATTGCTGGATGAGCCTGTGGAGGGACTGCAGCCATCCATGATTGCGCTGATACGTGATGTCATTGTCAGGCTAAAGGCAGAGAATGTTGCCATTGTGCTGGTAGAGCAGCAGGTTGAGGCGGTATTGGCAATTGCCGATACGGTGGCTTTCATCGAACATGGCAAAAATCCCCAGACAGTGACGGCGCATAGCCTGCGCGAGGATAACAGTCTGTTGCATCGATATCTGGGTGTCTGAGTGTGGGGAATAGTAAAAGGATAATTGAGAATATGAGCTTGAAAGTAAATGCGATCGTGTGGGGCGAAAACGTACACGAAAAAACGAATAAAGCGGTCAGGGAACTCTACCCGGATGGTATGCATACTTGCATCGCCGATGCACTGAACAAAGACCCGTCCATTGACGCTAGCACAGCTACTTTGCAAGAAGCTGAACACGGGCTATCGGAAGAACGACTCAAAGGCACCGATGTCTTGTTCTGGTGGGCGCATGCCGCTCACGATGACGTGGATGATACAGTTGTTGAACGAGTAATTGAGCATGTGTGGTCTGGTATGGGACTTGTGCTATTGCACTCAGCCCACTTTTCAAAATTGTTCAAACGCCTGATGGGAACCCCTTGTGGGTTGCATTGGCGTGAGGCGGGTGAGCGTGAGCGGTTGTGGGTGACAAGCCCTAATCACCCCATTGCCAAGGGTTTGCCAGATCACTTTGAACTAGAGAATGAAGAGATGTATGGTGAGCCGTTTTCGGTACCGGAACCATTGGAAACCGTTTTCATCAGCTGGTTTCAGGGTGGTGAGGTATTTCGTTCGGGATTAACCTATAAAAGGGGCGCGGGTAATGTCTTTTATTTCAGACCAGGCCATGAGACGTACCCAACCTATCATGACGACAATATAAAAACCGTACTCAAAAATGCTACACACTGGGCGAATAACCCACAACCCAGACGTGTTGGTATTGTCGATGCACCAAACCGATCGATAGATCAGGTGCTTGAACCTATTGAGGAGCGAGGGGCTTCACTTCATGTGCCTGGCGAGGAAGGCTTTAAGTAATGAGTGCAACAATTCGCCTGCTTATCCTGGGTACTGGGGGTATGGCAAGAAACCATGCAGAAGCGTTTGCTGCGATTGATGGTGTAGTCGTTGTTGCAGGTGTTGACAGTCGGCCAGATGTTCTCGCAGAATTTTGTAAAGAATTTGAAATTGAGCATGCTTTCGAAACCCTGGATGAGGCACTTGAGTGGGGGCAGTTTGATGCGGCCACCAACGTAACACCAGATGCAGTGCACTGCCAGACGACAATGAGCTTACTGGATGCCGGGAAACACGTGCTGTGTGAAAAACCCTTGGCTGTAAATAGCGCAGATGCAACTTCAATGGCAAAGAAGGCTGCGCTAACCGGCCTGGTCAATATGGTCAACCTGTCTTATCGACAGATACCGGCTATACAAAAAGCGGCGCAGATGGTATCTCAGGGGGTTATTGGTGAAGTACGACATTTTGAAGCATCGTATTTGCAAAGCTGGTTAACACAGCCTGCATGGGGAGACTGGAAAACTGAAAGTCAGTGGCTATGGCGATTGTCCACGGCACATGGTTCAAACGGTGTATTGGGTGATGTGGGTATTCACATTCTGGATTTGGCCACCTTTGTATCCGGTAGCATGCCCATTGATCTGGATTGCAGGCTGAAAACCTTCAGTAAGGCGCCAGGGGACAAGATTGGGGAATACTCTCTTGATGCGAACGATAGCTTTGTCCTGCATGCAGAGTTGGAAAACGGTGCGATTGGTACGATCTCCGCTACCCGATTTGCGTCAGGTCATCATAACGATTTGCGTTTGCGGCTATATGGTGAAAAGGGTGGATTGGAAGTTTTGTTCGAGAAAAATATTGGCCGGTTAAATGTCTGTCTTGACGAACAAATGATTACCCAGCAGTGGGTTGAAGTGCAGACAGAATCCGTTCCTAGTAATTACCAGACGTTCATAGCGTCAATACAAGCAAAAACGGCGGTACAACCAGATTTTGAAAAGGGTGCACAGTTACAGTACTGGTTGGACAAGGCAATTTAAATTGGGTACTTGCTGGGTCATGCGCAGCCTCCTAGTTACTCCGTGTAGGGCAATACCTCCTCGACCTCCAGCTTATAGCCTGATTCGGCCAGATTGCTCTTTACAGTCTGAGTGCGGATCGTGCCAATTGCCCAGACGGCATCGTAAATATTACCGATTTCGATGGATACCGGGGAATCTGCGTGCACCACCTGATTGGCTGGTGGTGGTGGTGTGTGCATGCAAGCGCCCACGTAAGGTACAAGAAGAAATTCTTTGACGGTGGTCTGACCATCGAATTCCAACGGGGTAATATAGGCAGGAATTTTCACTCTTTTTCCATCCAGCTCACCAACTACCGGGGCGTAATTGAATTCTTCCTGTAATTTCGCGATCCGTGCATTTGATTCAGGGCTGTCATCCAACAGTACGTCTATTTCTTCCTGAGACATCGTGGCGAAGGGGTTCTCTGGCTGAATGAAATCGTCAGGGATCAGATCAGGCCAGCTAATTACGGTAATCTCAAGTTCTGATTTCTTTTCACTTTTGTCAGAAAAAGGCCACCAGCTGGCTTGGCTGCTTACGCTTAAAATGACTACACACGCTGTCAAGACGATAATCGATAGATGCTTGCGATTCATATTAGTGCCTTTATCTATTTATCCGGTGATTGAATTCATATTTTCTGTGAAAGTCCGTCAGCCAGCGATTTGCGATACGCCTGCAGAGCGGGAATCATGCCGGCCAACAATCCGGCAACAGCGACGCTGGCCAGTATCTTGATATCTGTACTATTGGGTAGCGACAGAAGAATGGAAAGTCCGAATCGCTGCTGCAAGAATAGTGCGCCAGCTGCTGTCAGAATGTAATGTAAGGCGAGTCCTGCCGCGATGCCACCTAGTGTTAACAGGGTAGATTCAATACACAATAGCAGGAATACATGTGCTGGACGTGCGCCTACAGAACGCAGCACAGCCATTTCACGTCGTCTTTCATTCAACCCTGCAAGGAGCACAGACATCAAGTTCACAAGACCCGCTACCACTACAATAACCGATACAATCATTAAAGCCATTTCGGCAACGCTAACCAGATTCCATAATTCTTGCAACGCAATACCCGGTAAGATCGCCAGTAGTGGTTCGGCACGGTAGGTATTGATTGCCCGTTGTTCACGAAATACGGTAGCTCGTGATTTAAGACCTACCAACAGGGCAGTGACAGCGGTTGGCTTCAAGTCCATGGCACGAACTTCCTCGGCTGAGGTACCTTCGCCCTTCACTGCAGCACCGTTTCGCCAGTCAATATGCATGGCCTCTATACCCTCCAGGCTCACGTGGATGGCTCGATCTACGGGTGTGCCGGTTGGCTTGAGAATTCCGCTGATCCTGAATGGTTGTTGATCGTGTTCCACCAGCGAAGCGTTTCCGGTACCGTGAGCGACCACGATGTTGTCGTCCACCTGATACTTCAGCTGGGCTGCAACCTCACTGCCGATTACCGCATCAAAGACATCGTCAAATCGCTCACCATCTGAGAATGTCAAAAGCCGCTTGTTGCCAAATCTATAGTGTTCAAAGTAATCCAGATTGGTACCCAGAACACGGAATCCGGCATGGGAGTCGCCAAGCGACAACGGTATGACCCAGTCAATTGCCGTACGGGATCGAATGTCTTCCACGCTTTCCCAACTAATATTGTTAGTAGCGTTGCCAATTCGAAACACTGAATACAGGAGAAGCTGTACTGAACCGCTTCTGGCACCGATTACCAGATCAGTGCCGGATACTGTCTGTGTAAAACTATCGCGTGCATCACGCCGAATTTTTTCAACGGTGAGTATCAGCGCCACACTCATCGCTATCGCTAGCACAGCCAGAATTGCAGTGGGCCAGCGACTACACAGGCTTTTCCAGGCAATGCTGATCATCGCAATTCACCATCAGGGCCTGTGGCAGAAACAGATTGGTTGATATCGCGAAGATCAATCCGTCGATCAAACGAACTGGCCAGTGCCGCATCATGACTGACAAACAGTAATGTGGAGCCTGCTAACTCCAATTCACTGAACAACAAGTCAAGAAAAGCTTGTCTCGAGTCACTGTCAAGCGATGAGGTAGGTTCGTCAGCTATGATCAGAGGCGGGCGGCCTATCAACGCACGCGCTACCGCAACGCGTTGTTGTTGCCCCACGCTGAGTTGTGATGTGGGGCGATTCCTGAATTGTGCAGCAGACAGCTGCATGGCATCAAGTAAACGATCTGTTTCCTGATCCAGTGAGAGGCCATTTTCACAGGCGCGGGCTTTACGGTCCGCTGAGAACCGGCAGCTTAATTGAACATTATCCGCCACTGATAAGAACGGCAGTAAGTTGAATTGCTGAAACACCAGACCTATACGATCCACCCTGAACTGATCTCGTTCTGAGCTTCGCAACTCAGCTAACGGCTGTCCATCGATCACGATAGTTCCCTGCTGTGGTGAAAGTACAGCTGCGATCAGGCTGAGCAGAGTCGTCTTGCCAGAGCCCGATGGCCCCTGGAGAAAGACATGCTCAGCCCGATCTAGCGCAAATTCGTGTATTGACAGTACCGGAAGTGTGTTCCGGTTCCATGAATAATGCACGTCAGTGAGCTGAACTATCGGTTGATTGTCGTTAGACATTCTGTCGAATTATCAACATTTTAGATCAATGGGGAGCCGATCTAATCAGCGCACCTGAGTAATATCGAGAACAGAGTTTTGTGGATCGAGTTCTACTAGCGACTGTCCATTTTCGCCCACTAATTGCACGTCCAGTTCCTCAAAGCCTGACCAGATAGAGAAAAGTTTCAGGTCGATGCTTTCCAGTCGATCGATGTTTTCGCACCTGAAACTGTAAGTCGCCATGGCTGTTGAATGCTCAACATCACTGTGCTCGTCGTGAGCCTCTTCATCGCTGTGCTCGTCGTGAGTCTCTTTATCGCTGTGCTCATCGTGAGCCTCATCATCATGGGCGTCGTTGTGTTCCTCCGTTTCTGCGTGGTCATGATCTTCATCGCTGTGATCTCCTTCCTGCATAGCGCTGTCTACCGTTACATCGCCGACGGTGCAATCACCTCCATTTAATGTCATTAGCGTTAAAGGATTGTTCAGCAACTCTAGAGATCCGTCCACGAGTGCGTGTTGCTCATCGGTCGTTGGGGCGTGCTCGAAGCCCACCATATTGTTCCATGGTGTGCTCAGCTCGATAAACATCGACGAACCAGCGAGGACGACGTTCAATGACGCGGACCCGTGGACATGGCTCTCCAGATCCCGTTCAGTTTGGGCAAAAGCGAGCGATGAAAAGCAGGCCGACACAGCGGCCATGGCCAGAAATGGCTTCATAATAATCTCCTGAATGAATTTCAGTAACGGTCGTTACCAAGAGTAATGCAAAATTCAGGAGTATATTGGTGGTCCGCGAATGGGTTGTGTATCCGCTGACTGGATAACTAAGGTTACCAATACTCGGTTAACGCGTAACGGGGGCTTTGGATCAAGCTGAATGTGTCTATATTGCATTGGCTGTATACCAGCCATGCCGGCAAACGCGTGGTATGCCGAGCACTCACTCCTAACATTGCCTGAATGATTTGCGTAAGAATCAGGGTGGCTTTCTGCATGGTCGCTACAGGGAATGCTTGTGTGAATGACAAAATCGGGCTGCGCATGCAGATGACCGGCAACATGTACAGCCGCTGCAAGCTGGCTCACGCAAATTAGCAGGGACAGCAGGATATTGATGACGTGTTCACGTTTCACGACTGCAGTATAGCTTCTTCGGGGAGTTTGTTTGCGAGAACTAGTGAGTACTGCTTTTTGATGTTATCTCGCAGATGTCACGTATTGTTGTTCGAATGCTATTGGTTGGTATTTCACGATTTGACACATAACATGCCAAGGTAGCCGACGATACGTTCAGGGCGTGACATTTCTGGATTATCTAGATCTCTTCGTAACTGGACGATGTGCGTGAGGTGGATCTTCGATTCAGGTATCAGTGCAGGGTGGTGAATTGAATATCCGGAGAGAAAAATGGGTGTAGAGATAGAGCGAAAATTTCTGGTGACTGATGATAGTCGGAAAACGGTTGAGCCTGTAGTCTTGCAACACTGGGGTGCAATTCATCGCTAACCAGCATGCCGTTTACTAGTTGGAATGATTGAGTTGGTCTTGTTGATTCTTGCTAGAATATGTTCAGCAAATCGACTACTTCCGTCATATTCGTATAACAGGACCTCTCGTTCATTGGAGAGTAGCAATCTTCAACCGAGGAAGATCTCCGATAACATAAACGATCAGCACCCGTGAAAATAATGCCGTCTTTATAGAACGAATCGGTGTTGACAGCGCTGATTTCAAACGTCTCGTCTGGCGATTCAGGTGCCCCCAGACCTGTAGCTACTTCAACCTCGCAAATGAAATCCCAAGTCTCACTGATTAACTTGATTTCCCCCGCGATGCTCAAAGAGCTTGAAATCAACATTACCGTTAGAAAAATTTGAGCCTTCATAATCAGTTTTCGGGGTGTATAGGCGACTCAAGAACTATACGTGAGACGTTTCAACAAGCCCAGTGCAGACATAGTGTGTTTATATTAAATAGCGGGCTACACCAATGTGATGAATGGTGTCCGGGCCGTCGATCCTGCTGTTGCCCCGATTGATCGGCCTTCGGCTAGCGTCGCCAGAATGGTTTTTGAATCTCTATCAGTGCCTCCTCGCTACTCAGGCCCAAATCACGTTGTAAGTGTTCTGCGTCAGTGAGCAGCAGCCTGTGAAGTTGCTTACGTGTACGGTAGTGATGTCGCCAAACTTGCCATGTAGTTGCTGAATATTGAATTCTTTGTTTAGTTTCGCTGTGCGGCCCCAGTGTGCTGACGGTATCCATGGTTTTGTTTCGGTAGTTCGAAAGAAAACAGTATGGAAAGATCAACCTTTTGCTGACAGAGACAATAGAACACAAATCCTGTCATACCAGATGTGCTTCTCAGGCATCTGCTATGGCGCATTTGTCGGATATCTGTACCCCAAGTGCCAGAAATCTGTTGTTATAGTGTACAGATGAGAATGGACACCCCGAAGTACCGACAATTGGCCGAACAGACTCAGCGTCACCTGGAGTCCACGGGTAGTGCAGGAGACCGGTTGCTGTCCTTGAGAGATTTTGCATCTCGCGAGGGTGTCAGCATGAGTACCGCACTACGTGTTTACGAAGAGCTCGAGCGCAGTGGAGTGGTTGAGTCTCGTCAACGCTCAGGCTATTTTTTATCCCGCTCTGCTGTGCCTGATGTAGCGTTGCCTACCGCATCGCGTGAAATTCTTGTGGCCCGAAACGAAAAAGAGCTGACTGATGTTTTGCAGAGTAGTGCGTGGCACCCCAAACGGTTTACCGCGTTTTTTGCTAGCGGTACACCGGATACTACAACCGCAGGTGCTCGAGAGCTAGGCCGAATCATTCGCCGGGTTGCACGCCGAGAGCTTGAGAATTATGGACCATTAGCAGGTGATGCTCTGCTGCGCCAGGAGATTGCAAGTCGCTATGTGAAGTCGGGTATGGAGATGGTTGTCGATGATCTGATGATTACCAGCGGTGCCCAGGAAGCCTTGTTCATCAGCATCAATATTGTGACTCAACCGGGTGATTTGATTGCGGTAGAGTCACCGACTTATCACGGATTGATTAGCGCGATAAAACAAAGTGGCCGTCAAATGGTCGAGATTCCAACGGATTCAATAACCGGTATAAGTTTGCCAGCCTTGAGTCTCGCGCTGGAGGAGCTACCGGTTAAGGCTATCGTGGTTAGTAGCTCGGTTCAAAATCCATTGGGGTGCAGTATGGATGATGAGAGTCGTCAGCAATTGGTATTGCTCGCCAATTCCCATGATGTTGCACTTGTAGAGGATGATACGCATGGCGAGCTCTGTTATGCCCGTCAGCGACAACGAAATCTGAGTGCCTTTGATACACAGGATCGCGTCATAGTGTGTGGTTCGTTCAGCAAAACGCTGGCGCCGGAACTTCGTGTGGGCTGGTTGAAGGCGGCTCGGTGGCAGGAAGCTGCTCTGGATTTCAAGCGTGCTGTGTCTGCACGTTCCGCGTTGATGCCACAACAGGCAATTGCTCGTCATATGGCAGAAGGCCATTACGCTCGTCACATAAGGTTGTCACGCGAAACATATGCCAAGCGTGGACGAGCACTGCGGACGGCTATTGCACAGTGTTTCCCGGAAGGCACACGATTGTCGCAACCGACAGGTGGCTTTCAGATGTGGATAGAATTACCTGAGGAATTCAGTGCGATGGCACTGGCGGAATACGCGCTCAGTCAGGGAATCGCGATATCGCCAGGTCGACTATTTTCTCATCGGGGGTACTACGCTCACTGCCTTCGTTTGTGTTATTCAAGATATCAGGATGAAAATCGTGTATCGATTGAATTAATGGGAAAGTGGCTGTCTGATATTCCTACGCATTGTTCAGCGATGGCGACCAGAGTGCATGCGTAAGACCATTGAAGCTAACAGACCTCTTTTGCTAATGTCGTACGGCAAACCTGCCATGGGTGTGATGATCAGTTGCCTGCGAAAAGCTGGTCCTTCATCGAGATATGTCCAGAAATGGCTAGAGCGATTGCTAACGCTGGTGGGCAAGTGCATGTCTGGCTCGGATAGGTACGAAGTAGCTTGAATCTATTCTGACTAGTGTGGAGAAAAATTGATGGATGTGAATGCAGATTTTTCCAGGCGAGTGCTATTACACGGGGATTCTATTGCATGGGAAGAATCACCCATGCCTGGTGTGGAGCGTCGTCGACTGGATCGAGTCCATGCTGAACACGAGAGAGTAACCACCATTGTCAGGTATGCCCCGGGAAGTAAATTTTCGTCGCATATACATACCGGTGGTGAAGAATTCATCGTTCTTGACGGTGTTTTCCAGGACGACTACGGCGATTGGCCAGCAGGTAGTTACATCCGCAATCCTCCGCAGTCATCGCACACTCCCGGATCGTTGCCTGGCTGCACGATATTCGTAAAGTTGTGGCAGTTTAAGGCTCACGATCGCACCTACGTACACGCTAACCTGAATAAGCTTGGGTCTGTGCCAGATAGCAATCGACCAGGTGCCGAAGTCTCACCTCTTTATAAAGATGAGTTTGAAGATGTGCGTTTCGAATATTGGAAACCCGGAGCTAAGATTAGAGTTGATGCCGGTGGTGGTGGAGAAATATTTGTAATGGAAGGAGGCTTGATCGAGAATGGCGATACGTTGCGCCAGCACTCCTGGTTACGTGTGCCAACTGGTAGCACATTGAATTCTATTGCTGGGCCCGAAGGCGCTACGGTATGGATAAAAACGGGCCATCTGGCTAGTATTTGAAGTAAGTAACTTTTCGAGTACTGACCAGGTAGTGCGTCGATCAAGACGCTTGAATGGCGACAGTCTGACCATCACTGCTGGCATTGGTCGACGGCAAGCAGATGTTTGGATCGGATAGAATCAAGTTCTATGGCAATGAGGCTGGTGGAGGCATGCTCGCCATTTGCACACCGGCTGATGATGGTGATCAAAGCTGCGGAAACGGTCAGATGGTTGCTATTCCAGGCGGATCTCCAGAAGGCGCCTACGGGTTTCACAATATCGAGTAGATCAACCAACCACTGCTCCATAAGGTTGGAGAAGGCAACAAGACCCTTCCGGTTTTGTTCGGTCAACGATTCAACCTCTGTTGCCATCATCCCGCAAGGGCAGTTACGATCATTCTTTACGACATCGTCAAAGATGCCGATATAGGCATCCAGCTTGCGGTTCAGGCCCCAGCGCTGTTTGGCAATATCCTTTAAGGTTTCGGAAGCGGCGGACCACTATTGTGATCGATAGGAGCCTGCGCAAGGTTGGTTTTTTCTGGAAAATAGTAATGCACACTGGATGAATTAATACCAACTTTATCTGCCGAGAGAGCAAAATCACATGATTACGGTGTCACTGGTTACTTCCAGCATTCCTTCCATAGTGGGATTGATTTTCTCAAACTCTACCAATAGTTCGTCTCTTAGCAGTTGTCTGAAGGTATTGGCCAATGCTTCAGGTATGGTGCCCAGTTCATTGCAGCGACTAATCAGAAAAACATTTCTCAGGAGGCTGGGGAATGGCAACTGAAATAGCTCGATGTCTTTGGAAAAACGGCTTGAGTCGAGAATGCTCAACGGGGTGGCCATTGTCCAGCCACCGGTTCTGGCAACAGTTGAGATAACAGAGCGGCTTGTCTCGAATGAAAACCGCTTCGGGATGTCCAATTTTATTCTCTTTAGATGTGTAGCAACCATTTGACCCATTGGCATCGCTTCGGAGAATTGAATCAATGGCAGGTTTGAAAGTTGAGTTCGCCAGTCTAGATCGGGTTGATATTTATCTTTGGCAACTACTAGAACAAAATTCTCTTTGTAGAGTTCCTGAACTTCGAATTTTTCCAGGTTCGCAGGCATTGTTGCCGTAACAGCAATATCAGCTTTGCGATTGATCAAGCGCTTCGTTACTTGATCTGATCGTCCGGAAAAAGTGCAAATGAAACTTTGCGTCAAGCGTTCTTGCAATGTGGTCGCCATAACCGGCGTCAAAGAGGCATCAAGGTCGTCTATAATAGCGAAATTCAGAATCGGTAAACTGCCGGCGTTAATATCAGCGAGCGCCGTTTCTGCCGCTGATATATTGGCCAGAATGCGGTTGGCGTGAAGGCTAAGCACTTGTCCTGCAGGAGTCAGGACAATGGGCTTCTGCTTACGATCAAACAGTGGGATGCCGATGCTTCGCTCCAGTGTTGTGATGTGCTGAGAAACGCTTGATTTGCTTAACCCTAACGAATCAGCCGCATTTGCTACAGATTTAGACTCTTCTAGTGCGATAAAAATACGCAACACGCGTAGATTCAGTTTGTCTGAAATTTCTGGTCTTTTCTGGTTTGTGTTGTCGTGCGTGATCATGACATGCTGATCCTGTTGAAGGCTTATTGAAATGCCAGCGATTTACACTGGATGATTCATCAACTAACACGCCACTCAGAACGCCGGACCTGCACCCATTTCATCAGAGGCAAACTCTACTCACTCAGATGTTGTTCTTAAATGTCGCGTTTGTTCTGGTTCAGCAATCTGGACCCTGTCGTTCGTATTTGTTGAACTGAGTCTGAATCTATTGATTATTGACCCGGCAAATTCTATTGTAGGCAGGAAAAGAAAACTTACGGAAAAATGTGAAAAGTCAAACACGTGCCGTTGTAATAGGGGGAGGGATCGCTGGTTGCTCCACACTCTACCATCTCACTCAAGAAGGCTGGAATGATGTTGTCCTAGTAGAGCGAAACGAGCTGACTTCCGGCACCACGTGGCATTCGGCGGCGCAAGTGACTAATTTTGGCGCTACCCAGACGATGGTCGGGCTGAAATCTCATTCAATCAAACTCTACAAAGAGCTTGCTGATGACCCGGAATATCCTATTAATTATCATCACGCTGACGGTGGTATACGTCTGACCAACAATGAAGCGCAAATGGATGGATATCGGCATTTTGCCAGTGTTGCCAAGGGTATGGGGGTGGATTTTGAAGTGATTGACGCTGCAGAATGTGCCAGGCGTCATCCGCTGGTTTCCACAGAAAATTTGTTGGGTGGACTTTGGGATCCATTAGACGGCGACATCGACCCGGCGCAACTGTGTCAAGCCCTAGCTCGTCGTGCGCGTTTAGCTGGTGCAGAAATCTACCGCAATACGCCTGTGACCGGGTTGACACAACACAAGGATGACAGTTGGACGGTTCATACCGAACATGGCGACATAGAGTGTGAAATTGTTGTCAATGCGTGTGGATATCGCGTCAATGAGGTAGGTGCGATGATGGGTGTACATCATCCAGTAACTTCTATGGAACATCAGTATTTTCTGACTGAATCAATTCCGGCGATACAGGAGGCTGGACACCGAATGCCACTACTTCGTTGCCCAATCAGTGATTACTACTGCCGCCAGGAAAAACAGGGTTTGCTTGTTGGTTTTTACGAACAGGACTGCAAAACCTGGGGCATGGATGGTATCGATCCTAATTTCGTCAATGAACTATGTCCAGACGACCTGGATCGAGTCATGGACGTGTTGGAAGGCGCGTTCGCCAGAATGCCTGCACTGGCTGAAGCCGGTATCCGTTCAGTCGTTAACGGGCCAATCACCTACACCATCGATGGTGCACCATTAGTAGGGCCAATACCTGGTAAGCGCAATGCATTTTGTATTATTGGACTGCGTGCAGGTTTAGGCGAGGGCGGTGGTCACGGGTGGCTTCTGGCGCAACAGATTGTGCATGGCGAGGCCTGCTACGACACATGGGTTACTGACCCACGCCGTTTTACCGGGCATGCCAACGTTGAGTTAACAGCACTAAAAGCAATTGAGGACTATCGAAATGAGTTCAGGTTCCATTTCCCTCATGAGCATCGGCCAGCTGGACGTCCTGCCAAAACCACGCCGCTGACCAAAGTGCTAGAAGACGAAGGCGCTGAGTTTGGAGTTGTTAATGGGTGGGAGAGAGTTGCGTACTTCAAGCCCTCTAGTGATTTCAAAGAAGTGCATGCGTTCCGTTTCAATGAGACATTTGCTGTCGTCGGTAAAGAAATTGAAGCCGTTAAAAATGCGGTAGGTATGACTGAGGTCAACGGTTTTAATCGCTTTGAAATTACCGGCCCTGGAGTGCACGATTGGCTCGAAAAAATAGTGTGTGGTCGTGTGTCACACAAGCCCGGGAAAGTGGGGTTAACGTATCTGCTTAGCGAATATGGCAACATCAAATCTGAAGCTACCCTGGCAAATCTGGATGCCGAGAAAATCTGGTATGGCTCTGCCGCAGCGTCAGAATTTCACGATATGGATTGGCTGAGCAACCATTTGCCCGAGGACGGCTCAGTGCAAATACGCTCGCTGACAAACGACTGGACCATTCTCGTTATTGCCGGTCCAGAGTCTCGGGAGTTGCTGTCGGCGGTGTCTCGCGGTGACTGGTCCAAAGAGGCGTTTCCCTGGTTATCGGTACGCGAGGCATTTATTGGCACAGCAAGCGCTGTTGTGATGTCTGTCAGTTTTTCTGGGGAATTGGCTTATGAGATTCATGTTCCTAACAGTCAGCTTTACACAGCGTACCTGGCACTGAGAGCTGCGGGCGAAGGATTTGGTCTGACATTATTTGGAAGTCATGCAGTCGAATCAATGCGCCTCGAGAAAGGCTATCGACACTGGAAGGCCGATTTAGTGACTGAGTTCGATCCGTTCGAAAGCGCTCTTGATAGATTCGTTAAACTGGACAAGCCGGATTTTATTGGCAAACAAGCGTTACTTGAGCATCAGGTTAATGGTCCAAGACGAAAGTTTGTCACGCTGGTTCTTGATTGCAAGCATGCACCAGCACATGGAGGAGATAGCGTACTTGATGCCAGAGGTGCCTGCGTTGGTACGATAACCTCTGGTGGTTGGGGCTATAGAGTCAATAAGAACATTGCCATGGGATTTGTAGATCCCGAATTTGATGCGAAGGGTACCGAGCTGTCAGTCGAGGTTATTGGTGAGTCGATTCCAGCTGTGGTAGTCGAGCCTGATCTTTACGATCCTGAGTACAAACTCGTTCGCGGCTGATTGTTATTGAAATCTGGAGACAAATGGTGCGTTTGGATGATATGAATGGTGGGTTTCAAACTGGGGTTTATTAATTTGACAACACATCGCGTTTACCCCATTCGAGTCCGAGCGCTGCGAGAGCTTCGAACCCGGGACGGCAGGCATCTTCCAACGCATCGCGATCGTAGTCAGAAAGATTGTTCCTTTGAGGCTGCTGACTCTTAACCATAGCTGCAGCTTTTTTTATCCAATCTTGCGACACTTCGCCATCTATAAAGGTGCCAATTCTGGTGACAGATTCCAGAGGCGAACTAACGATGTCTTCATAGCGGATTGTCAGCAACCTACTAGATGGGATACCGTCCAGTTCGTTGAGACCTGATTGGATTTCTCCAGACCAGTAGTGGCCACAGAGTGCAGGTGGGAGATCAAACGCTTCGAACGCTTTTGTATTGAAGTGTTCGGGAAGCAAGTCTGCAAGTTCATCAGTGAGATCCGCCTCGTCTGAACGGTCATTGTCTTCATACGGATCGGTACCGAGACATTCAACCTGTGTTCCACAGAGTATTGCCATTCGAAAGCCGATGTGTTTACTCATTGATAACGCCGTATCGCGACCATCGCGCACTAGGTGAATAATGTTGGCTTCTGGAAATAGACGCCGTAACCTGCCAGCCATTCTGAGTCCACCGCCTGAACGCTCTACCCAGGTTGTTTTTCCAAACCGCACCATCAGATGCTCAAAGAACCTTCTGTAGTGATCACTTATTGGACTGTCCGGACCATTTTTCATTGGACCCTCAAGCGAATCAAACAACTCATCCGGATGATGAATGTCCAAGTGAGGTAGCATCGACTGCAGTATGGGCGGTACGTCTGTTGGTCGAAACTTGCCGGTTGACAGGTTGTAGCCGACTTCTTTCATTTGTAGTGCGTTGTCTAGCAACAGAGTCTGCCGAGGCTGCGGCTGGGACAGCAATTGCCAGAAATCCCGAGCTGAAATGGGATGATCAGGAAAAACCTGCTCTATGCGCATCCCCAAATCACTGAGAAACGAAAAAAGCTCACTAATGCTCAAGACCCGAGGATGAATACGAATCATCTCGGACACCAGAGTACTCCCGCAACGGCCTGTTCCCAGTATCAGCGTTGGACGCATCGTTATCGTGCCACTGGCAGGCTTGTGCGGGACTGTTCGTAGCGATCCAGGTATGAATGGTAGATGCTGCGTAATCGATGAGTATCGAGAGCAAAACCCGGTGATGCCGACTCACCAAGAACATTGTTCACAGTAGTGCGATCAAACGACTTTGGATTAATCATGTAGGAGTTGTAAAACTCCAGTCGTCGGTGTAGCTTGCGGTCCAGCGGATCCAGCTCGCGGTCACTGCCAACAAAAACGGGCGTTGTAAGCCCGACACAATAACAACATTCTGCGATAACATCGCAAAGCTTGGGTGCCTTTGGGTTAGTAAGGTGGTAGTGATCCTGCGGTGCATCAGCAATACTCAATCCAACCGCGTCTCTGGCTACATGATCAACCGGCACCAGATCGATTGAACCAGCAGAATCGGCCACCATGGTAATGGGGCGGCGGTTCGAAAGCCCAGACTGTGTACGATCCAGCGTACCGCGATACTTGGCGAGGTTGCGAATGAGGCCGTATATTCCATCAGTACTGGTGGTACTGTATGTTTTTGAATGCCCAACAACAACGCCGGGCCGCATGATCCGATAGGGTAGTCCGCTGGAGGTGACAAGTGCTTCGGCCGCGATTTTCGAGCGCTCGTAGTGGTTGTTTACGAATGCCGGGTTTGATATGACTGCTTTCATATGTCCGCGCTGTCGGCCCGCAACATACGCCGTGCTGATACCATTGAAAACTCTGCAGTCGATAGCTTTTGCGAGTGCAAGGGCATTGGCTGTACCACCGATGTTGGTTCGCTCTATTTGCTCCTTGTGGCGATCCTGATACTGCAAAGATGCCGCACTGTGCCAGAATTCAGCGCCTTTCAGAGCTTCAAAGTCCTCAATTCCACATAGTTCTAGCTCAAGATCACCCGGTAAAGCGGTAACTCGTTCGGTGATATCGCGATACAGTGATTGCGGCAAGTTATAATCTGAAACAAGGCCAGACAGGGTATTTCGTAGCCGCGAGGTAGGTGATAGATCTGGCGTTGCTCGCACTAAGCCGACGATATTTGCATGAGTGTTCCTCAATAGTTCGAGAACTATGCACGACCCTACGAAACCAGTAGCGCCGGTGATAACATGGGTTCTTTGATCCTTGATATTCATGATATTGCATATTCCTTTATGCTAAACGTACTGTTTTAAATTGATGAAGAATTTTTTTCGGTTGATTACCGGTGCGATGCTGATTCACTCAATGACGTCGTGCTGCTGACTCTGTGTACAGATATATAACGACTATCACTTCAATCGCATCCGACAATCGAAAGCCTAAAGGGACGACAATGAATTGTCTGCAAATTCGTGCAGCCTTTCGTATAGCCTTATTTTTAGATCGACACACCATATCCATTCTTGGTAATCGGTATCCGTCGATTGATCTCAATCTGCCAAAACCAGATCCAAGCTGCTAGTGGTTTGGAATGGCAGTTGGCTCAGCAGTATTCAGCGATGGAGTTGACAGCGATACCCGGGAAGTACCTGAACCCGGTGGGCTTCCCGCACCTTTACGCAGGATTTTATGTAGCTCATTGGTACATTTGCTAGAGGTCAGTAATGCTGTGGTGGCAGCCTATACCCGATCTTCAAGCTGTTGGAAACCTAGTGTTAGCTCTGCTAACTAATCGATAATAGCTCGGGTCATTGTCACACCTTGTATGTCACCGTTAGCAGTAACGGCAATCATTTCATACTAATAGTCGCCGCCAGAGGATATGGCTCGATCCAGATAGCTGACACCCGTTGTGTATCCCGGGTACTGACCATCACGTCGAATCTCATAGCCGATTATTGCATCAGGCACTCGGGCCCACTGAAGCTCGAGTAAATCATGGCTGTAGATTGATGCCTGTTTATTCGCTGCTAGCCGTGAGGCGCACCTATATCGTTCACGGTAAATCGACGGGCCAATGTGCGCAGGTTCTGTGCCATGACAGCCAGTTCTTCTGTCGCCTGGGTGGCCTGCTCAGTGCCTTGGAGCGAGCGCTTTGCACCCTCTGCTACGACACCCGTTGTCGTAGCTATGTCGTGGGCACTGGTATTAGCCTCGCTCACGGAGTGGCTGATAGCCTGTGTTGCATTGGATTGTTCATCGACACCTCTAGCGATTGCAGATTGCAAATCGTTGATTTGTTCTATAATCAGTCCGATCTCGGCAATCGCGCTGGTCGCGCTGACACTGTCGGTCTGGATGGCGATAATCCGCTGACTGATCTCCTCAGTAGCCTTGGCCGTCTCTTTCGCCAGCTCCTTTACCTCGTTAGCAACCACAGCAAAGCCTTTGCCTGCATCACCAGCACGTGCCGCCTCGATAGTGGCGTTCAGCGCCAAGAGATTGGTTTGTTCAGCGATCGTTGTAATTACCTTGATAACGTTGCCAATTCCAACAGACGATTCCCCCAGCTTTTTCATCAAGCCATCGGTGGACTGTGCAATTAGCACGGCATTGCCTGCCACCTCAGCTGCCTGCAGAGAATTTGTTGAAATTTCACGAACAGAAATCGACATTTGTTCGACCGCAGTTGCAACACTACTGACGTTTTCACTCACGCCGATGACAGCAGTGGATACTGTGTTGACTTGATCAGCTGAATCAACAGCTGTCTTGTTCATTTGAGTGTTGATGCCTTTGAGCTGACCAGCAGATGTGCTGAGTAATTCCGCATTGCCGCTAATTTCACGGATACTGGCGCGCAACTGTTCGAAAAATCGGGATAATCCCTGACCTACCTGTGCTATGGCATCATCTCCACTGATCTCTATTGTACGAGTCAAGTCACCTGCTACAGCTGCATCAACAACTTGTAATAGATCATCTGCCTTACTTTGCAACGCTTCGGCCTGTGCTAACTCACGTGCGCTGGCGGCTTTGATTTCAGTCTCTTTCTGCCGTTGGTTTGATAGGTCTATCCATTCAAGTACGGTTCCGGTGCGTGTACCGTTTTCATCAACAACTGGATTAATGAGTTGCCTGATTACTGTTTTACCTAACTGTAGCTCACATTCCGTTGACTCATCATCGGCACATGCGGTCACGGCCAAGGTTGATGAGCCCAGATCGCTGAGGTGCAGCGCTGAGACATCACCTTGCAGCACGCAAGGGTTGAGCTTTGGTAATTCGTTCCTTAATCGCTTGAGTAATACATCCATTGAAGCGTTGATGAAGATAGCGCAACCTTCGGTGTCAGTAACAATCAGATTGGTATTAGCACTCTCCAGGGCCTGTCGAATTCGCCCATTGTTAACACCCAGCTGACTCTCAGCCTCCATCTTTGCTTTCTCGGCTAACTGGAGCTTGAACACGCTTAGTGATTTCGCCATCACGCCAATTTCATCGCGCTGGTTTATGTTGGTGACGGGAAAACTATAGTCACCGTCAGCGATTCTGCTTATGGCATTTGCCAGACGTTTTGTCGGTCTTGCAATGAGTTGACCAAGAACTACCGCTGCCAGTAAGGCGCTGAACAGAGCGAATGCTGAGGCAATCAGCATTGTACGCAAGGTTTCTTGTCTGGCAATTTTCAATGTTTCTCGGAGCTCACTTGCCCTTGACTCCATCGAAGTGGCCAGTATTTCAGATTCTAATGCCAACTCTGTATATTCGCTGTGGGCAGAGGTCAGGTAAATCGTAGCGAGGTAGTTGTCAACGCCCAGCCATTCAAAGGTCTCTTTCACCGTTTCTGTATATTTGTAGTAGAGATCGATGAGTAATGTCAGAGATTGTGATTCAGACTCACTGATCAATGATTCCATAACATTAAGATGCTCACGAGCTCGAGCAAGTTCTTTCGCTGCAGTCGCGATTGCGTTGTCGGTGTCGGCTTGACTCACACCTGCCTGTGTCCAACTCACTGCACGAAAAAGATCGCTGTGAGCATTGCCGAAACTTGTGCTCGTGCGTTTAGCGTACCGCTCGATGTTATCTGCGGCTTCGGCTTGTAACGTCAGCTGATCAGTGGCCAATGACCCTTTATAGAATACCGCTACTATAACAATGATCATACCGCAGGCAATGAGCGGCGCCACTAGGGTCTTGACCGTAATGGATAGATTTTTAAACATGGGTATCCTATATGGGTAATTACTACAGGCGGCGTGCTTCGGATATCTCCGCTACTTGCTCATTACTGTCCATAGCAATGACCTGTTTACTAGCGTGAGCATGAGAGGGCTCATGCTCACTCAACAGACGGCCATCGCGCTGCTTGAACCGTCAGCGCAAAAATCATCAAATCTAGTTGTAGATTCCGACACCCACCAACAATCGACCTTCTTTCATAATGTAGGTAGATTTCTGATCGATACTTTTAGTGGAGGGATTTTGCCATTTGTAAGTAATCCAGTCTGGTGCGCCTGCCTTGACTGCAACGAATTCATAGTTGAATTTCTTGCCGTCCAGATCGCGAAGTTTCAGCATGTTTTTGCCTACTAGCCCTGGCTTCAGACCGTGTGATTTCATGACGCCGTCTTCATCAATGATAACGATATAGAGGTCTCTATCGTGCCATTCGCCGCCTGGAGTTTCGAATGCCTTGCGCGCCGATTCAAACCCGACGTTTTGAATCAGCTCAACTGCTCTTTCAACCATGGCGATAGCTTCATCAGCAGTGCCCTGAGATGAAGCACCCACCGCGCTGGCAAACATGACTACTGCCGCACACACGCCTGCTCTCAACATTCTCAACATGACTACTCCTCGTCTCAGTACCTTATGTCTCCGTGGTAGCGGCCGCGCTTGCGCAATCTGACAGCTAACAGGTATTTTCAAAGTTGACTAGTATCTGTTTTGGTGAAGCAGGTAAGGGCGATATTCAATTATCAACGTGCAAGTAACCACTCGAGTGACGATGAGTACGATCCATTTTCGCGTTTGCGCTGGTCTTGGTGACAGGGCGTGGTGTGTTACCCCCACCGCCGCATAAAAAAATGGGCGATTCTGAAAGAGTTGGACGAATCACGCGGCTCGTCTGGTGCCATGGGCCAATTCACTCTGGCACAGAGCGTTCACCAGACCGCCAATGACTCTACTGCCGCTAGAATCGCTATCCAGCTGACAACGATATCAGGCGAAATACGTTATGTGCGATCGACCAGGCACGCCTCGTGTTGCTATTACCCGCTAAACACACATGAGTTACTGGCGACTTTATCTCAGGACGCCGCTACACAAGCCCTGTATCATTGACAGTCAGGTTGGAGTTGGCCCGTCGCTGCGCAAAGAATTTTTGAAGAGGTAGTTATTCATGCTCGATTTCAAAGGCATTCCCGTCGTTATCCCTGGATCAGCCGACAGCGCAGCCCCCAAAAGCGGCGCTAAATACACAACATCTCAGAACTTTACCGCCATCAAAGACGGTATCAAGACTCGTGGTTCAGAAGATTCCAATGTGTTGAAAACCGGCAAGCCACGCTGGCTAAGAGCCCCCATACCCGCTGGTGAAGGCTACGAGAAAGTGCGGCGTAACATTCGCGAACACCGTTTATCTACAGTGTGTGAGGAGGCCAAATGTCCCAATATGGGAGAGTGCTGGAACGCCGGCACCGCCACCATCATGCTAATGGGGGCTGTATGTACCCGTGCGTGTCGCTTTTGCTCTGTGGATACTGGTAATCCGCGTGGATGGTTAGATGCGGAAGAACCCGAGAACACGGCGCTCAGTGTTGAGTTAATGGGGCTTAAATATATCGTTCTTACATCGGTTAACCGTGATGACCTTGCCGATGGCGGCGCTGCACACTACGCGGCTGCAATCCGCGCCATCAAGCAACGCACACCGCATGTCGCGGTGGAGGCACTAACCCCTGATTTTGAAGGCGTACTGAGCGATGTAGAGATCGTTGTAGATTCCGGTCTTGAAGTGTTTGCGCAAAACATAGAAACAGTGAAGCGGCTCACCCACCCGGTGCGTGATCCTCGCGCCAGCTATCAGCAAACACTGGATGTCCTTGCTCACGCCAAACAGTATCGTCCCGACGTACTGACGAAAACCAGTCTGATGTTAGGTCTCGGCGAGACTGATGAGGAAATCCTCGAGAGCATGGATGATTTACGGCAGGCCAACGTCGATATTTTAACGTTAGGCCAATATTTACGTCCAACAATCAACCACCTGCCAGTGGAGCGTTATGTCGCCCCTCAACAGTTCGACGACTATCGCCAACAAGCGCTCGAACGCGGTTTTCGAGAATGTGTGGCTGGCCCCCTTGTGCGCTCCAGTTACCGTGCCGAGCAGGTGCTAGCCGGCAACAATGCTGGCCTGGATAACTCGCAGTTATAGTCAAAAATCGGCAACCGGCGTTAGGTGCCCTTCAAGACATTGAAGGTGCAGAGCGTGAGGATGAAGGTATCGTCTGTCGGCATGGATGCAAATCCTTAGGCTCGCGATGCTATCGCTTCTGGTGGGAATTTTGAAGCGTCGATGGCTCAGGATTTTGAGACTATCGGTTCAACCACTGCTGATACTGTTGCGCGCGTGCCAGATGGTGAGACGCTGCGTGAGCGAGTCATCTATGTGTCTACTCAATTAGTTGCATCAGCAAACTCGTCGGATAAATGATGGCAAACGCGGCGTGCAGATGAATGTGTCTGTGCGTGGCAACAATTGCTACATTATGCCCAATGCTAACCGTGTCTTAACCAGTGCAAGAACTGATACTGCATAATGTTTCAAAAACGTATGGGGGTGTTCCAGCGCTATCAGATGTTTCGCTGAGGTTCACTGGAGGCAGGGCAGACTACACTAGTGCTGCATGCAGGGCGGCAGGTGCATCTTCTTAAGCGCGGTCATTTGAGTAGTTCGGATCTACTATCCTGATTTTATAGAAGTGAGAGCTCTTCAGGCACACGGCGGGCTGAGCCACTACATCCTTCAAATGCTCATCAATAGTCAGAGTGTGTTCCGGAACACGCCGCGAGCTCCTATCGCTCGATTGCTAACGCTGTGTAAAAGCATCTGAATGAATAACACACTTCGTCAGTCTGGAACCTTACTGGGCTTTGCCGCCATCATTGTGTTCTTTGCTATTCAATTGCCTGATACCTTTCTCTCAGCACGTAACCTCATCAATATCACCCTTGAAGTGAGCTGTGCTGGCAGGTATCGCGTTTGTCGCTCTGCCGTCGGTTCTGGCGTTGGTGTTTACCGAAGTGGTAGTGCTGAGCGGATTAATATTCCCGGTAAATGCGTTCCTTGCATTTGCGCCTGGCGGTCAGGCTGAGATGACTTTGCTGACAGTTATTGTCGGGGCCGATCTGGGTTTTGTTATAGTGCATCATCGAGTGCGAATATTTTCACGAATCACTTGTGCACCGAAAGTTGTTTGGTTATCTCAGTCCAGTAGGGCACCGTTTCAATGCACAAACGTGAACACAGTGTGACGATCGAGCACAGCAAAGGAGCGCTTGGCATCCCTTGTGAACATCAAACTACCTCACTCATAATCAATTTCGTCGCCACACAGGACAGACCCCTATGACCATCACCGTTGGACAAGATACCGCGAAAACGCGCAAGACGCTCACAGTGGGCGGCACCTCAATTGACTATTATTCCATTGCCGCAGCAACCGCCGCAGGCCTGGGTGATTTCACCAGATTGCCAGCTGCGCTGAAGGTTGTGCTGGAAAACATGTTGCGTTTCGAAGATGGAAAAACCGTCTCGATCGACGATATCAAAGCGTTCGCCGAATGGGCCGACAAAGGTGGCCAGAATCCGCGCGAGATAGCTTACCGCCCAGCCCGCGTGTTGATGCAGGACTTCACCGGCGTGCCCGCCGTGGTCGATCTTGCCGCCATGCGCGATGGTATTGTCGCGCTGGGAGGCGATGCCCAGCAAATCAACCCGCTTAACCCTGTGGACCTTGTCATCGACCACTCGGTCATGATCGATGAGTTTGGCAACCCGCGCGCCTTCCAGATGAACGTAGACCGCGAATACGAGCGTAACCTTGAGCGTTACACCTTCCTCAAGTGGGGCCAGTCCGCGTTCTCCAACTTTCGCGTTGTGCCCCCTGGCACCGGCATCTGCCACCAGGTGAATCTCGAATATCTCAGCCAGACTGTCTGGACCGACAAGGATCAGAATGGCATCGACGTAGCCTATCCCGATACGCTAGTCGGCACTGATAGCCATACTACTATGGTTAACGGCGCAGCTGTTCTCGGTTGGGGCGTCGGCGGAATCGAGGCTGAAGCTTCGATGCTGGGCCAGCCTGTTTCCATGCTTATTCCCGAAGTTGTCGGCTTCAAGCTCACCGGCAAGATGATGGAAGGCACTACCGGAACCGATCTTGTATTAAAGGTCGTTGAGATGCTGCGCGCCCACGGTGTCGTGTCTAAATTCGTTGAATTCTATGGCGACGGTCTTGACACTCTGCCATTGGCTGACCGCGCGACCATCGCCAACATGGCGCCTGAATATGGAGCAACCTGCGGCTTCTTCCCGATCGATAGCGAAACCCTGCGCTATCTGGAAAATACGGGCCGCGATAAAGAGCGCATTGCGCTGGTCGAAGCCTATGCGAAGGAAAACGGGATGTGGCGTGATGCCAGTTACGACCCTGTCTACACTTCAACGCTGGAACTCGACATGGGCACCATCGTGCCTGCGATCTCTGGTCCCAAGCGACCACAGGACTATGTGGCGTTGACCGGTGCGAAAGAAGCCTTTAAAAGCGAGATGGAAAACGCCTTCAAACGCCCGATGGGCAAGAAGGTGCCAGTGGAAGGTGAAGACTACGAACTGGAATCGGGCAACGTTGTTATCGCCTCAATCACTTCCTGCACCAACACCTCTAACCCCTACGTCATGATCGGCGCAGGGCTGGTGGCACGCAAAGCCGCTGCTTTGGGTCTCAACCGCAAGCCTTGGGTAAAGACATCTCTCGCACCCGGCTCTCAGGTTGTGACCGCGTACCTTGAGGCCGCTGGCTTGCAGGATGAGCTTGATAAGATCGGCTTCAATCTCGTAGGCTACGGCTGCACGACCTGCATCGGCAACTCCGGCCCGTTGCAGCCCGAGATCAGTAAAGCCATTGCCGATGGTGATCTGGTTGCCACCTCCGTACTATCTGGAAACCGCAACTTTGAGGGTCGCATTTCACCTGATGTGCGCGCCAACTATCTGGCATCACCCCCACTAGTGGTAGCTTATGCGCTGGCCGGCACCATGGACATCAATCTAGCGACCGATCCGATTGCCCAGACCCCGGAAGGCAACGACGTTTATCTGAAAGACATCTGGCCCACGACACACGAGATCGCAGAACTGGTCGAAGCGACTGTGACCCGCGAGGCGTTTCAGTCTAAATACGCCGATGTTTTCAAAGGTGATGACAAATGGCAGAGCGTGGAGACGACAAACGCGGAAACCTACGACTGGCCGCTGCAGTCGACCTACATCCAGAATCCTCCTTACTTCCAAGGCATGTCCAAAGACCCCGGCACCATAAGCAACCTCGAAGATGCGAAAGTACTGGCTATATTGGGCGACATGATCACAACCGATCACATCAGCCCCGCTGGATCATTCAAGGACACAGCGCCAGCCGGTGAATACCTGCAGGAGCGTCAGGTGCCGATACGCGAGTTCAACTCCTACGGCTCCCGCCGTGGCAACCACGAGGTCATGATGCGCGGTACTTTCGCCAACATCCGTATCAAAAATGAAATGCTCGACAACGTCGAAGGAGGCTACACCCTAGGCCCTGACGGCAAGCAAACCTCGATCTTCGATGCCGCCATGGCCTACATGGAAGCAGGCACACCAACAGTAATCTTCGGCGGTGAGCAATACGGCGCCGGATCGTCCCGAGACTGGGCGGCCAAAGGCACGAACCTTCTGGGCGTCAAAGCGGTGATTGCCGAGAGTTTTGAGCGAATCCACCGCTCCAATCTCGTCGGTATGGGTGTCATACCGTTCGAGTTCACTGCTGGCGACTCGCGTAAAACACTGGGTCTGACCGGCGAGGAAACAGTGACCATCATGGGCCTCGACAGCGTCACGCCCTTGCAAGAGGTGCCGTGCAAGATAGAGATGGCTGATGGAGCGGTCAAAGAGATTACGCTGAAGTGCCGGATAGATACAGCCATTGAAATCGAGTACGTTGAACATGGTGGCGTGCTGCACTACGTGCTTCGCAACCTTGCAAAAGCTGCCTGATTGTCAGACAGACCCGTACGCCAATCCGGGAGGCAGGGAGCTGCCTCCACGGAATCACCGAGCCGAGTACCTTCAGGGTCTATTCGAGAACATTAGACCACCGTGTTTAATCCGGTTACGGGCAGAGATTGAAGTCGGACGTACTGACTCCAGTTACCGCTTGCCAAGTCTCGTCGATAGAAAGGAACGAGGAGGTGTACCGGAGTCCGTCGCCTTCGTTAACAAGTGTGTAAGAGATTAAAACTTCATCTGATGTGGGTCCGATATACCCGTAGCTGTTGTTGCCTTGATTGACTAGTCTGGCGTTAAAAGTTCTGTAGCAGTTATTGACACTGTCTTCACTAAAGTTCGAGAAAGTGCCGTTCGACGATATTTCGACGAGGTCGAAGCCTAGTACAGTGTCATCGGGTAAATCCCAGAGGCCAGCGATAGCACCCGTTGAAGTGCCTCCGTTGTCATTTCCACCCCCACTACTGCTACCACCACAAGCTACTAGAAAAGCTGATCCAAGTACTACTACTAGTGCCGATTTTTTTGAGATCGTATTGTGCATATTTGTCTGGTTAATGTTCAAAGAATAGGAGGGTATCATGCTGATCCGATTGGAGTTAGTTGGTGTTTAATTTTAAATCAGCCATAGTCACTCTGGACAGGTGAACTCAACCTAGCCTCCGTTTTGAATCTGGGTAGCTTGTTCAAATCGCGTGCTTTTGTATTGACCAGGAATATTGATGAACAAGCCAGATTAATAATGCATGTCTCCATGGTTTTTAGAGTTCCCCACAGGCGATCCGTAACCCCCACGCCTTTACGCGGCGCGCAGTACTGTGTAAGAGCGTAGTGGTGTGGTATGAAAAAAGGAGAACAACAAACGAGGTATGCGTACGCCACGCCACTAACTGAGAACGCTACCTTCTAGGGAGAATTCAGCCTGTTTTCCCAAAGAGGTCATTCTGCCTGTCAGCCTCATCACGAACCAGTCTCTCGGTCATTTGCGTAGCGGACAACGGTTTACTGAACAAGTAGCCTTGGCAGAACCTGCAGCCTATTTGCAGTAGATACTGATGCTCACTTCTGGTCTCAACACCTTCTCCCACTACATCTAGACATAGGCTGTGTGCTAGTGAAATGATGGCAGAGACAATTTTCTCGTTAGGTTTACCAATCTCCAAGCCTGTCACAAAACTGCGGTCTATTTTCAAAGTATCGATTGGCAGAGTTGCTAGAGCACTAAGCGAGGAGTAGCCAGTACCAAAGTCATCCATAGAGATTCGTACGCCCAATTCACGAATGATGGCCAGTGTTTGCAAAACATCGGTTGATGCTTCCATCATGCACGATTCTGTAATCTCAATTTCGAGAGCCTCAGCAGGCATGTCATTTCTGGTTAAGGCACGCTTGATGACTTCAACAAGATTGCTGAGTTTAAACTGGCGCTGAGACACATTGACCGCCAGGCGTGGCGGCGCGATGCCTTGCTCATTCCACAGAGACCATTGTGCACACGATTCGTCGATAATCCACTCTCCCAGCACGCCGATAAGTCCTGTCTCTTCAGCGATAGGGATGAAACGATCAGGTGGGATGTTTCCTCGTTCGAAATGGTGCCATCTAAGCAAAACCTCTACACCTGAAAGCTGTTCTGTTTTTGTGTCAAACTGTGGCTGAAAGTGCAAGTGCAGTGACTGCTCTTCAACAGCAATTCGAAAATCACGTTCGATACTCAGAAGCTCTTGAAGACTTCGTTGCATATTTTCTCTGTAAAAGCGAAAAGTATTCTTCTCTTCACGCTTTGCCTCATACATCGCCATATCTGCACACTTTACCAACGTCTCTACATCGTTCTTACTATTGTGTGAGAATGTGGATATGCCGATGCTGGTGCCCACAACGAACTCCTGACCCGACAATAATACTGGCTGACTGAGAGCGCGTAGTACACGCTCAGCAACTACCGCTGCATCTAGAGGGTCCTTCAGATTTCTAAGTAACATTATAAACTCATCCCCCCCAAGTCGAGCTACAGTGCCGGTGTCACTCGCGTCTGGTTTGCTATTGGGGACACGCGCGGTGATATCCGATTCTCGTAGGCATTTTATCAATCGTGAGCCAACCTCTTTTAACAACTTGTCTCCCGCCTCATGTCCAAGCGTATCATTCACCTTTTTGAAGTCATCCAGATCCAGAAAAAGTAGCGCGCCATGTTGATCATCGTTATATGAATTGCTAATCGCTCGTTCTACCAGCTCTAGAAAAAGCCGTCGGTTGGGCAACCCCGTGAGACTATCTCTATAGGCCAGCTGTTCGATCTTGGCATGGGATTGCTGCAACTGCTGCATGGAGTGCCCAAGCTTCAGGTTCATATCCTGAAACGCCCGCGCAAGATCACCAATTTCATCTTCGCGTTGAAGATTCACGCCTTTGACATTCGCACTGCGCCCCTCACCGATAGCTACGGCTAGCTGGCTTAGCTGGCGTACCGGGGAAATAACCAACTTGCGCAGCAGAAAAAAGAGAGTCAGAGAGGTCAGTATGATCGCACCTATCGAAATCAGTGCAACGGTTATCGCCAGCCTTGTGCTCAAGTTTCTGAATTCAGATGCGGGCAATACGCTCAGCAACATTAAGTCTGGATGTACACGCAATCCCCGCACGTATACAGAAGTGTTCTGATAATTCGTCAGTACTGTACCTCTACTAATGTCAGAAGCGTTCGGTGTTGAGTCTTTTGCGGAGAGAGCTTGAGACAGGCTAGTAGCATCCGTTCCAATCATGGATAGTATCGGATGGTATACAACACGTTGCTGTCTATCGATTGCCACAAGATAGCCGTCTGTGCCAATCTTCTGATTTTCGATCTGTTTCTCTAAAAATTTCAGGCTTGCTGTTACGACCATGAATCCTCGGAGAACAGGTGTGGCAGCTATAGACGATATACTGAGGTCTTTACGATAAATGGGTACGGAGACCAGCAAGGTGGTTTTACCATCATCTGGATTTTTGATAATGGTGCTCATACTGTTCAAGTCACTTTCCACCATGGACTTGAAGTACGGAGTGTCTAGTTCTTCTTCAGTTATGTTATCCAATCCTGGCGAGGCAATTCTTGTATCCTCGTATCCATCGGGTAAGATCAGTCGCAACTCCTGATACTCTGGATATGCTTGCTGGTATTTTGTGAATAGTCGCAGCAAAGCTGGCTGCATAAGATCGTAACGATCAGCCTCGTCCTCTACCATGACGTAGCGATCCATCAGGTTTGAGCTTGAAAAAAGCCGAGTATTAGCTTCTGTATTTTGGATAAAGGATTGCGTCTGTTGCTGTGTCTTGTCCAGCAACAGCTGCATCTGGCTGAAAAGCTCCAGCTCTGAACGTTGGCGTAACTGAGTAAATACTACTGTAGCTAACAGTAGCATAGAGGCAACAATTGCAACAACGATGACGACAACAAGTTTTCCTTGAAGCTTCACAGTGATGAATATTCAGTGAAGTTCTGAAGAATTTGCGTTGTGCGGTTGCGCTTAATACAAATCCCTAAATAGCTCTGCTCCGATGGTATTGACTTTTTTTCTTGCCCGAGGAGGTAATGACCTTATAAACTCAGATTTTTTAGTCATCTCGGCACTTGGATATATAACCGGATTGCTGTTGTATTCCTCCGGCAGCAATGCAGTGGCAGCCAGATTGGGCGAGGCATAAAACACCCATTCTGCCAAACGAGCAGCTATTTTCGGACGATTGATGAAATCCAGAAACTGGTGTGCCAGCATCTTGTTCTCGGATGTTTGAGCTATAGTGAAATAATCAATCCACAATAGACCACCTTCATTAGGCAGAGAATACGTAATATTCTCGTTGAGATCCTGTAGCATCAGAACATCACCGCTATACATGGAGGCAGCCCAAACTTCACCTGTCAGTAAAGGCGACTCTTCGTCTAATGTAGGATATGCATATTGATCAATATAAGGACGTTGTCTCACCAAAAGCTCTCGCGCCTTGTTCAATTGAGCATGACTACCTGAGTTCGCCGAATGACCCATGGCTTTTAGGGCTATACCAACCAGTTCGCGTGAGTCACTAACCATGATAATTTTTCCACGCAGTGCTTCATCAGGCTGTAGCAGATCCATCCAGCTGTTAAATTCGCGTGGTACCAGATCTTTCCTATAAGCTATACCCATCGTGCCCCAGAAATATGGCATAGCGTAGGTTTCTACCCCATCGAAAGCGGTCATCCAATCTTTTTCTAAATGGACAGCGTTGGGGACCGAGTTCCAGTCTATCGGCTCAAGCCAGCCTCTTTTACCATAGCGCGCCACTTGGGTACCGTTAACCATTAGTAAATCATATCCACGACCAGCAACAGCAGCAAGCTGTTCATCGCGTAGCTGATCTGATTCAAAATAGTGAAAAACAACCTTTGCATCAAATTCGTGTTCGAATTCGATAACTACTTCTGGATCGATATATTCAGACCACGTAAATATTTTTAGAGTTTGTGTCGCTGATGCAGACAGAGATACGAGGAACAATAAGGTACACACGCTCATGAATTTCAATGATTTCACGTTGCACGGCGGTCGACACCTAAGTAGTGTTTTAATCATTGGCCTTTTCTGTCATATCCTGTGAAGTCATCGCTTCTATACTGAAAATTTCCCGACACACCGGTATCGACCAGAAAAACTACTTCTTAGCACGTGTGTAACGTATTAGCGGTTTAACAATGGTACGGCGCAGCCGCTTTCGCGAAGGCTGAGCGCTGCTCGAACGGCTGCGCGCATGGTGTAACCCTTGAAGTTACGTAAAATTTCGGCCTAGGCGGCCCCACCCAGAAACGCTTCGCTGCTTCTAGGCCGAAATTTTATGCATCACCATCACTGGGGATAAGTAACGCTACGTCCGGATGCTCCTGACCCTTCTGGAATTCGATGCTTTGAAAAGGTGCGATAACAACGGTATCCGCTCTTGGCTAACCGCTTAATAGTGTCGACAATATTCTACAGTTCCTCCCGATACCTCTGTAACCGATAGGGAGTATGGCATTTACTTGCGCTACTTCAACCAGTACAGTCTATGCAATTCAAACTCCTTTAACCCTAGTGATGTCCACGTCTTAATGCCAGCCGAGTTGCCAAAGTCTTGAACAGGATTAAATTCTGGTGCAGTCGTCTGCTGCTGTTACTGGCGGTGCTGTTGGTACTGGTCTCTATTCTGCCATTTGCAGAGACCAACGAGTGGTGGATAAGAGTGTGGGACTATCCGCGACCCCAGTTATTGGTAGCCTGTGTTATCACGCTTGCACTGCATTGTTGGCTGTTGCCCGGTACCAGACATTGGTCCTTCATCATTTCGGTCGCGCTCATAATGGCAACAACCTTTCATGCCTGGCGAATTATCGTATACACACCGGTGTGGCCTATTGAGATGGCAATTACTGACATGACCAACAGCGACTCCTGTGTGACGGTGATGATTGCTAACGTTTTGATGGAAAACCGAGCGTCACAGGATTTGCTAAGTCTGATCTCTGAAAAGGATCCGGACATCTTGTTTATTGTAGAGAATGACAGTTGGTGGAGTCGTGAGCTTCATCCGGTGACGTCAGGTTACGAATACTCCATCGACCAACCACAGGAAAATACCTATGGTCTGCTATTCATGACACGGCTTGTAGCTCAGGACGTGCAGCTAAGGCAGTTGACTGATCCGTCGATTCCTTCGATTCGTGCTTCATTACAATTGGCTAGTGGTCAGGTTTTTAATTTTTTCGGGTTGCACCCTAAGCCACCACGGCTGGGTCAGGATACGACTCTACGCGATCATGAGCTCATGGTGGTTGCAGACGAGGTACGGGGCGAGAATCGTCCCAGTATTGTGGGAGGTGATTTAAACGATGTCGCATGGTCGCACACCACGCGCCTGTTCAAACGCGTCTCCCGAATGCTCGACCCGCGACAAGGGCGCGGTTTATTTTCGTCGTACAATGCGAAACACAGTTGGTTGCGCTGGCCTCTTGATCATCTATTCGCTACTGACGATTTCGAGTTGTCACAATTAGCCGTGTTGCCATACGTTGGATCTGATCATTTTCCAGTTTTCGCTGAGTTCTGCTTCCGAGATGGTGTTGCCAATGACAACAAATCGCAGGATCAGATGCATGGAGATGACCGTGGCGAGATGCGTGAGACACTAGAATCTAATTGATTTTTATTCAACAGTTGACCCACTGCGTGACACCTCCGGCGCCGTTTAACCTTAAGGAAACAGCCATCACCCGTGAACAACGAGGGGACCAAGATGAGCTGACGTCGGGAAGCACCTGGCATGCGGCTGCACCCACCCGTGAATGTCGAGGGAGTACGCTGCATCATGTGGGAACCAGAAGGCGGCAATGTCAATCCTCCTGGAGCTACCCATGCCTACGATACCGGTGCAAAGAACAGCGGCGCTCAAATTCACCGATTTACCCCGGTTACAGGGACTGATCAACAGCCTGACGGGAGCTGGACAGCACGCGACAAGTTCACATCCATAGCCTTAGCCTCTTCAAGAAGTTCGCTGTCAATGGAGAGATTGGTGGGTTTTCGAAACGGTTTGTTCAAAAAAGAGGTTTCCAAACGACTGGTGAGTCGTGCTAGATATTGCCACATGCATCAAACATGCGCAAAATATTGCGCATGTTTGTGTGTGAAGTGTCGATGATGGGATCCCCTGGCGTTACATCTATCTGAGCTTGTAAGCCGGGATAGTCGTTGTGCCCTGCAAGTTCTAACTCGCTTGAGATCAATCAAGAATGCCAACGCTCTATCTGATGGATGTTGATCCTCAGACAGAATTCGCCCTCGCCATACCCCGGAGGGCACCCAGTCACACAGCCAGCCCCACACCTTCACCAATTCCCCAACACCCCTGTACAAACCCCCAGCGAATCACAAAAATTACACAATTTCTCCAGCACCCCTACGGTACAATAACCCCACCGCAGAACGGACACAGCGGCTATTCAATCCAGGAGAAAATCATGGCACGTGGCGTAAACAAAGTAATTCTGGTAGGCAATCTGGGTTCTGATCCGGAAGTGCGGTATATGCCTAGTGGTGGTGCTGTAGCCACCATCAGCATTGCCACATCAGAGCAGTGGACAGATAAGACATCCGGCCAGAAGCAGGAAAGAACCGAGTGGCACCGCGTTACCCTGTTCAACCGTATGGGTGAGATAGCGGGTGAGTACCTCAAAAAGGGGTCTCAGGTTTATATCGAGGGTTCCATTCGTACCGACAAGTATCAGGACAAGAACACCGGCGAAGACCGATATTCAACCCAGATCATAGCGCGCGACATGCAGCTGTTGGGTGGTCGGCAGGACAGTGGCGGTGGCGGTAACGACTTCAATCAGGCCCCACGCAGTGCGCAGGGACAACAACCCGCACCGGCAAAGCAGCAGACGCCTATGCCAGAAGCCGCTGGTGCAGAGTTCGATGATGATATTCCGTTTTAGAACCTAGTGGTTTTAGTAAAAAGTTTTCTAATGCTATTGTTATAAGCCTCTGTAATCAGAGGCTTTTTTACGCCCGAAGCTAAAACGCTGTTACTTGAGCATTTTCTCTAAATGAGTATAACCTCGCAGGCGTGTATCAATTGAAACGCAAGACACGGCGTGGTAGCTGATGGATTGATACTTGCACGATCGTGGATAACAGCGTCCTGGACAGGAACTGGAGCTACTCTATTTGGCTAACGACGACCTGGTGTATCTAGATAGCTTCAGGATTCAGTCATCAGTGCTACATACTATGCGACAAAGCAAACAATTTAAAACGGCCAGGACAATGGGTGTCAGCGATCCCGTTTATAGCAGAAACTATCTGCAGATGCTGACGTCGTACGAGTGGGTGAGCAGTGAGGGTAGGCCGTTTGGCTACGGTACGGCAGATTGCTGCAATTCCGTGCTGTTATCAGTCAAGTGCAAGAAGAACGTGTAATCCGCAAATCTGTTTCAGGCATCATCATTTTTAGCAGACGACCAACTATTGGATATTTCAATGCGCCCCTTTTTCATTGCCACACTACTGTGCACGGCCATGTCTGGTGCTGCACATGCAGCAGCCAGCGATAACCTGTGTGAAGGGCTATTCACCGGCACGGAGAGAGTCGCTGTAGATCCGGTCGCCAAGCCACCCTTCATGCGCTACTACAAGGATCCAGCGTTCGGCTCCAAGGTAATCCGCATTACCCAGACCCGCGAGGGTGAGGTGATGAAGCCTGCCTACAGCTCAATGCAGGCTTGGAACGAGGACGAATCTTTGCTGCTACTTTATCGCGGAGGGAAGGACTCAGGACATGAACTGTACGACGGCAAGACTTACAAGCCGTTCAGAAAACTCGAGATCATGCCATCAGATCTTGAGGAAGTTTACTGGAGCCACTCTGACCCGGACATCTTCTACTACGTCAGCAAATATTCCCGTGACTACGGCGTATTCAAGCAATACAGCGTCAAGGCGGATAAGTCGACAAAAATTCGTGGTTTTAGTGATATCTGTGGGCCACGGGGGCTGCCTACCGGTGGTAACGATGTCCAGATGCAATCATTGGACGATGATCTGTTCGGGTTTCGATGCAGGCCGGGCAACGATGAGTACATCATGTTTACGTACCGGTTGAGCACAGATGAGGTGGTGCATGTGCCGCTGAGCGAAGACGCAGGCTGGGATCCGTGGACCGCTCCCATCCCAGGTCCCTCCGGTGAGCGACTCTGGCAACAGGGAAAGGTGATTGATCTGGATCTGGAGACGGTACTACTCGAACACGACATGTACAAACACGGTGAACACGCCAATATAGGCCAGACACACGATGGTCAGGACGCCGTCTTTCAGGTGGTGTTTGATCCATCTCCAAAAGGTTGTAACGACGATCTCTGGCAGGGCGTCGGGCATCTGGTTATCCACAACATGGAGACAGGCGAGTGCCGGGGCGTGATCAACGAAGCAAAGGGATACCCGTATACCACGTCAGGAACACACGCATCAGCGCAGGCGTACAAGAATCCAGGCTGGGTAGCCATGTCCAGTGTCGGCTATGGTTCTTTCGATTTTTTCACTAAAAAGCGCAAGGCAACTACGCTATTCTCGGAAATTTATCTGGCCAACACAGACCCCGATAATGAAGTGGTATGCCGTCTCGCACACCATCGGTCGTATGGCAAAAGTGCTAAACGTGGTGGGTACGCTGCGTATTTTGGTGAACCCCACGCAACAATCAGCCCCAGTGGAACGCGGATCATCTTCGGCTCCGACTGGTACGACTCCGGCTCTGTGGACGCCTACGTCATAGAGCTACCAGCTTACGTTCGTTGAATAGTCGACCGTTTCTGTGAGCGAGTTGCGGAGTCAAACCGATACCCAGACACATCCCGGATGTGTTCTGGGTACCGCTTTGGGAAAATCATAACCCGGACTCTACGAAATAGTCCGGGCTATAGAGCGGTTATCAGAGTTGGCACGCGGCCGGTCAGTTCACCCGCTATGACTGCATCAACGATGCGATCCTCGTAATGGCTATACACAAGTTCGAGATGTTCTGGCCTCCAGTCAGCGCTTTTAAATAGTCGGCCAGTGGAGGTCTGTGTTATGCCTTTCGGTAGTGTGTTCAAGTCCAACTGCTGGAGCTTGCTGGCGAGCTGAGTAACAAATTCATGAACAGTTCTGGAGGCGAGCTTGTGCAGCGTGTCTCCTGCCACCATGGTTGCTGCCGACTGGAATACTATATTGCCGCCATCAATGGCCTCTGTGGTTTCATGCAACGTCATGCCTGTCATCTGGGGTTCCAGAAAATAGCTGGGCCAGAAGTGAGTTGTAACGCCTCGATACTCCGGCGACAGGCCGCCATGGGTGTTCCAGAACGTAGTCTTCGGGCTACCAAGAAAATTCACATCCAGCTTGTGGCAACCGTATGAGATAACCAGCGAGGCGGCGCGTTGATCAATAAACTGCTTTGTCGGCAGCTTGTTCAGGTCTTCAACCTTGACGTCAAGCGTTGCAACCGGAGCTGTGGTGTCGCTGCCAAAGAACTCATGCTCTGCAGATTCTCTTTTGTCGAAGTGCTTAACGAAAAGCGATTGCAGCGAGCTGCAAATATCACGTGGCGGAGTAGGTATGAAGCTCTCCCGGATTTCCCGGACCCAGCCTGTTACCAGGCCTTCGGCTACCAGTTGTCTGACAAGATACGCGTGGCGGGGGTGATTACCGGTAATCAATACGATACTCATTGAGCTCAGTTCTCCACTGCCCTGATAATGTTTTTCACGATGAGGTCCTGTACCAGTGGCAACAGCTGTGTTGCGGACAATTCCAGTTTTTCAGCCATGTCAAGAAGAGTAAAGTCACCGTCCGACAGGCTGATCACCTGCAGCAATGCGTTCAATGCCTGACGTCCATCCAGTTTGCCATCCGTTGAAAGATCATTGTTGGTGGGCGTGTTGATGGTCGGATACAGATCGTGCTTGCCCAGTTGGGGTTCTCCTGCGCCAATGGTGGTTAACAACTTCATTGTGGACAATTCAAACAGCTGCAGAAAAACCAGTAGTTGCTCACAGGAGTCTTCCAGTGACTGAATGGTCATAAGCTCCTTGGTGTCCTCGCTGGTGTGATATTCCGGGTAGGCGCCGTATACCGTTCTCGCTGCCTGAATAACGGGCAGGTTGATACCCGGAGAGCAGTAATGTCTTTCATCTGAACCGTGGGTTGGATCAAAGTCTCTAATGCCGAAGTTGGCCGAGTCGTTGAGTGCCAGATGTCTGGCAAGTTTGTCCATAGCGCTCGGCTTGTCAAGCCAGTCTCTTCGGGAAAGCTTGAACGATAACGATGTGTGTGAACCTCCAAGGCAAGTCAGGACAACGCCTCCTTTGATTTTATCCTTAAGCTGTTGTCCTTCCTCTGACAAAAACGATATCGAACCGATGGTTTCCGGTGCGAGCACGAACTTGTAGGTATATCGGCGTGATGGCAAGGCGGCAAGTTGCTGGTATAGGCGAACCATGCACAGCGGTCCCGACAGCTCATTGTTTGCAAGGCTGGGATGGCACAGGTAGCTTGAGATGAGGATCGTCTCTGTGGTGTCGCCTGCCAGTTCGCACGTTGCATAGTTCAAGACACCGTCGGACAGTTCGGTATCAATATTTACCGTATATTCACCTTCCTTCAGGTCCTGCCGTTGTGTGTCGCTCAGGCACAAACCCCATCGCTCCTTGTAGTAGCTCGTGACATAAGGAATGGCGTTTGGCATATCCGGGATCGAATGCAGATGATCCTGAAGCTCTGACAAAGCCAGCTTGCCTTGAAAAGGTACCGAGAAATTGAGTACGTGCAGGTTGCTGTTGTTGGTATCCAGGATGATGTTGCCATCAGGATCCTGCAACGTTGCCCGGTTAAGCTTCCACTCGCGCGGTACCGTCCAGTCGAAAACGCGTCTGCCTGTCGGTACAGACTTGATGTTGAGCGGCATGTGCTGCGACAGAATCTTCAAGCTGGCTCTTATGCCTTCACCGGTAATGGATCGACAAATCGGGAACAGCTCATCAAACAGAGTATTCAGGTTGGAGTGCATGGGCAAACATCAGGCTACGTTAACAGGGTATTTTCTATCCACGGTGCCTTTGTGGTATGCGCATTCGGACGATGAGCGCATCCCGGCCATAAACACATGGACGCGGTAGGTCAGTGCAACTACCGAGCCTCCAGTTCCTGCTGCTGAAGATTGAGTAACCCTTTACCCTAGTGATGCATAAAATTCCGGCCCAGAACCGCTTCGCTGCTTCTATAGCAGCATCTAAGTACCGGAGGCGGCCCCCGCTGTAC
>ENA-ORXT01000736-ORXT01000736.1-marine-metagenome-genome-assembly--contig:-NODE-736-length-49344-cov-34.013965_pt1 | contig 49344 bp, 49 predicted proteins | sample MGYA00237868_ERZ511482 | MGnify/ENA metagenome assembly ERZ511482
CTGATCGACGGCAACCTCATCGGCACCTATGAGAACGAAGACGGTGTCCTGTTTGCGATTGATGAGACGATCACGACGTTGGCTGATAATGGTGATCAGACGTTTACGTTCACTGGCGAGGATGGCACTGAGACGACGCTCGATGTCACTGATTTAGAAACTCTCACCACGGTCACCGACCTGATCGACGGCAACCTCATCGGCACCTATGAGAACGAAGACGGTGTCCTGTTTGCGATTGATGAGACGATCACGACCCTGGCTGACAATGGCGACGGCACGTTCACGTTCACGGCCGAGGACGGCACCGAAACCACCATCGACGCCGCTGACCTCGAAACCGTCACCACAGTCACCAACACCCTCGCAGCCGGCAACTTGATCGCCACGTACACCAACGAGGACGGCGCAGCGGTCAATGTGAACGAGACCGTCACCACGGTGACCGATCTCGTGACAGGCAACGCTATTGGGACCTACACCAACGAGGCCGGTATCGGTTTCGTCGTCAACGAAACCATCACTATGTTGGCCGACAATGGTGATCAGACGTTCACGTTCACTGGTGAAGATGGCTCCGAGACGACCCTTGATGTGGCTGATCTGGAGACGTTGACGGCGGTGACCAGGATTGTCACGGGTAATGCGATTGCGACCTATACCAACGAAGACGGCGTGGTGTTCGCGATTGACGAGACCATCACCACTTTGGCCGACAACGGTGATGGCACATTCACCTTCACTGCCGAGGACGGCACCGACACGACGATCGACGCGGCCGATCTCGAAACGCTCACCACGGTCACTGATCTGCTCGACGGCAATCTGATCGGAACCTACACCAACGAGGCCGGCGTCGACTTTGCCATCGACGAAACAATCACCACCCTGGTCGACAACGCCGACGGCACATTCACCTTCACTGCCGAAGACGGCACCGCAACCACCATCGACGGGGCCAACCTCGAAACGTTGACCACGGTCAGCAATGTGCTGGCCACCGGCAATCTGATTGGTACCTACACCAACGAAGACGGCACGATCGTGAACCTCAACGAGACCATCACCACGCTGGCCGACAACGGTGATCAGACGTTCACCTTCACCGCCGAAGACGGCACCGAAACCACGCTCGACGTCGGCGACCTCGAAACGCTGACATCGGTCACGCGGATCGTCACCGGCAATGCAATCGCGAGCTACACCGACGAAGATGGCGCTTCATTCAACATAGACGAGACCATAACCACGCTTGTCGACAACGGCGACGGCACGTTCACGTTCACCGGCGAGACCGGCACCCAGACCACGATGAACACTTCCGACATCGAAACGCTCACCACCGTCACCGACGTCCTGGCCGCTGGGCATCTCATCGGTACCTATACCAACGAGGCCGGCACCGATGTTGACCTGCTGGAGACCATCACCACACTGGTCGACAACGCCGACGGGACGTTCACGTTCACGAACGAAGATGGCGCTCAAACCACGGTTGACGCTGCCGATCTCGAAACGCTAACCACAATCACCAACATCATCACCGGTCACGCCATCGCCACCTATACCGACGAAGACGGCGGCACGTTCGACATCAACGAGACCATCACGACACTGGCCGACAACGGCGATGGGACGTTCACGTTCACGAGCGAGGACGGCACCCAGACCACAATGGATACCGCCGACATCGAAACGCTCACCACTGTGACCAATGTGTTGGCAAGCGGAAATCGCATCGGTACCTACACCGACGAGGATGGCTCGACGTTCGATCTGCGTGAAACCGTCACGACGCTGGTCGACAACGGAAATCAGACCTTCACTTTCACGAACGAGGCTGGCGCACAGTCGACACTCGATGTACGTGACCTCGAGACGCTCACGACCATCACGAATGTCCTCGCAGCCGGCAACCGCATCGGTACCTACACCAACGAAGATGGCGGCACGATCGATATCCGAGAGTCGATAACCAACCTGGTGGACAACGGCGATCAGACCTTCACCTTCACCCACGAAGACGGCTCGAGTTCGACCCTCAACGCCGCTGAGCTCGAAACGCTCACGAGCATTTCAAACGTGCTGATCCTTGGTAACCGAATCGGCACCTACACCGACGAAGACGGCAACAGCGTTGACCTCAACGAAACGATTACCGCGCTGATTGACAACGGTGACCAATCGTTCACCTTTGTGCACGAAGACGGAAGCACATCTGACATAGATGTCACCGACCTCGAAACCTTGACCAGCGTGACGTCAGTGCTCGCAGCCGGGAACCTGATCGGTGTGTACACCGACGAAGACGGTGGCACGATCGACCTGCGGGAAACCGTGACGGCGCTGGTCGACAACGGCGACGGCACGATGACCTTCACCCACGAAGACGGCTCCACGTCGACCATCAGCGGGACCGCCCTCGAAACGCTCACGACGTTGACCAACACGCTTGCTGGCGGCAACCTCATCGGCACCTATACCAACGAGGCTGGCGGAGCAGTCAACATCTTTGAATCGGTGACCTCGATCACCGACAATGGAAACGACACCTTCACCTTCACCTCCGAAGCCGGCATCACCACTTCAGTCGACTTCAGCGACACGCTGAGCGACCTATCTTGTGCGCCGGGCGACTCGCTGACCTTCGACGGCACAGCATGGGCGTGCACGTTCATCACTGGCGGCGACGACGATCAGCAGATCAAGTTCGACGGATCGACGCTGTATATCGAAAACGGCAACGACGTCACCATTCCAACACGAGTTATCTACGAAGAGACCTATGCCGGCGCATCCGACAATGGGATTTCGGCTGCTTGGACCCGCAATATCAGACTCACCCGCACCGCGGCCGGGCGCTGGTTTGTTGTGTTCGCCACCCCACACCCTGATGGCAACAGATATGCGGTGAACCTCACGGTCGAAGAAGAATCCACTCTGCGCGACTCGCCGCTGGTCTGGATTACCCAAGGAACCAAGACAGCCAACGGCTTCGATTTCTCGATCGTGACGGGCGACAACGGCCTCGCTGCAGACCCCTATGTCGACTCGCCGTTCACCGTCTCGGTCGATGCGCCGGTCACCGTGCTGGTCCCGACAAACTAGCCGCTCGCTACTCAGCCTGGCGTTCGACTGATTTTGCGCGACACATATTCATTGCTGCGGGTGGCACGCACGACAACTGGGACGAATACGACCGAGTCAGGGCCGAAGACGAGCGTCTTGGCCTGTACGTGAGACCTGACCGACTTCTCGGCGTCAGTCTCGGTGGCTGACTTCGGCTCGATGCGGTGCCGAGTAGGGGCGTTTACTACCTTGAGCGGCTGACGCCTTCGAAAGGTCTAACCCTTGGATTTTGAAACGCTGGTCGGTTCCCGGCGAAGCACTCGCGGCTACAAGACAGATCCGATTCCACGCGAGCTGATGGAAGAGATCATCGAGATTGCCAAGCGAGCGCCATCGTCGATGAATACCCAGCCGTGGAACTTCCACGCCATCACGGGCCCGCCGCTCGAGCTCATTCGCGAAGGCAATACCGAGCGCATGCTGGCGGGCGCTTCGGTCGATCGCGAAATCAAAATGTCAGACCACGGCTATCAGGGCGTGCACCGTGACCGGCAGGTCGAGATCGCCGTACAGCTCTTCGAAGCTATGGGAATCGAACGGCATGACAAAGAGCGCCGGCAGGACTGGGTCATGCGAGGCTTCCGTCAATTCGATGCGCCCGTGTCCGTTGTCGTCACCATCGACAAAGAGCTGGCCGACGACACTGTTGCTCACTTCGATTGCGGCGCCGCGACCTACGGGCTCGTGTTGGCCGCAACGTCAAAAGGTCTCGGGTGTGTCATCAATGGCCAGGGCATCATGCAGTCATCGGTGGTCCGCGAGCACGCCAACATCCCCGAAGACGAGGTCATCATGACGTGCGTGGCCATGGGTTGGCCCAACGACGAGTTCGTGGCCAACAGCGTCGTTTCTCGACGCGCCGACAACAACGAAGTCGTTACCTTCGTCGGGTTCGACGAGTGAGTCTGGTCGCGGCTACGTAACCAAATCCGGTCAGCGGCTACCCGTTGCTTCGGTGGGCAATGATGTGCAGTTGTGACCCGAGCCAGCGATAAGGATCGCTGCGTGCAGCCCGTGTTTCTGCTTCGAGCAGTTGGTCAAGCGTGGCCTTTGGTGGCGGGTCCACGTCGCCAGCGATTGCATCGTTGAAAACCCGAATGCCGTACCATGCGGCGACCTCGAAGCCGACAGTGTCGAGATGCTGCTCGACCTCATCGAGTCTGTGCGAGCGCGCCTTGACGCCAAGTTCGTTCTGATAGTCAGCACTCTTGAATGCGGCGATGGCAGAGGCCCAGTCGCCTCGAAGTGCCGGACGCATGGCCAATCCGTGGGTGTTCTTCACGGTGAGCGAGAGAAGGCCGCCGGTTGCAACCCGAGCCGAGAGCGCCGATACTGCAGCCGCGGTGTCGCCGAGATACATCAACAGTCCGTGGGTGCAAACCGCATCGAACGAGCGGTCGCCAAGCACGAGATCAAGATCGTCGATGCCAGCGTCGATGAGATCGAGATTGCCTGCCATTGTCACAGCGTCGTTGATGAAGCGCTGCCGCAGTTCGGACGAGGGTTCGACCCCAGTAACCAAGCAGCCTCGCTTGAGCAGTCGCAATCCTTGCGTCCCTTGACCGCAGCCAACGTCGAGCACGGTTGAACCGTCGTCAATATGCTCGTCGAGCTGGCTGCCGATCAACTCTTGGCGAATAATGTTTCGCAGATTGCCAAGCTTGGCAATCCATTGTTGCTCGCCTGACTTAAACGCTGCCATCGAGGCTGCTCCCCGCCATCAGAAAATTGATTGCAGCGACGATACTCATCATGGCCGGCACACCGTTCGTGTTGTTTGACGAACCTGACTATAGAGCCCGTGCCGCGCTTGCTATCGAGGGCCAGGATCCCTAGGGTCGTCACAAGCCAGCATGGCTGCAGAAGAGGACGCCAGGTCGAAGTTGTCAACAACGCAGGCGGCACGGTTAGCCGCGTTGACGTTCGCATTGCTGCTCGTTGGTGCCTGCGGCGGTAGCAATGACCTCGACGCAGACGCAGGGTCAGATGTGTCGGTGACCGTCGGCCAACCACCAACCTTCGACGGATGCGACTCCCAAGGCGCGATCTCGAACTACACATGGGCCATCGTCGGGGCCCCAGATTCGAGCCCCGACGACGAAGGCAAGATCCTGCGGCAGGTTGATAGCGACTGCTCCTTTGCTCTTGAGAACGACACGCAAGTAGACGAGGTTGGCGACTGGGTTGTCGAACTCACGGTGAGCGATCAGGACGGCAACACCGATACCGATACCGTCGGGATCACGGTGGCTCCATAGCCACTGGCGATCTAACCGTTGGCTGTCACGGGTCCAGCGATAAGTGCCAGCAGGGGCGCAATCGAGTCGGCAGCGGAGGTTCGATGTACCGCCAAAATGGTCCTAGACATGCCAAGGTCCTGGGCTGTGACGGTCACATTGGCCTGAGAGCCTGCTAGCACGAGTTCCGGCACAACGGTCACGCCGTGCCCAGCACTCACCAAGCGCAGCATCGTGTTGTTGTCGGCGACGCTGGCCGAGATCTTCGGAGCAAGTGCATGGGCGGCGAGTAGCCGAGTCGTTGCGTCGGTGCATCGAGTCCCACGGCCGTTTACGAGCCACGGGTGATCACCGAGCTGAGAGATGGTGGTGCGGTCACTCAGATCCGGCGGCGCGATGAGTCGAAGCCGGTCGGTTGCGACCGCCAGAAAACTCAGCCGGGGATCTCGCTCGGCTGGCTGGTCGTGGTATTCCTGCGTCAATACCAAGTCAATAGTGCCGAGTCGAAGATCGCGAAGCGCCTCGGCATCTTCGGCCTCGACAATCTCAAGGGTCATGTGATCCTCGATGCGCTGCAGCTGCGGCACGAGCACGGCATCGAGTGCTGATGCGAACCCGGCGACAACGTAATGCGGCACCGCTAGCGGCTGGCTCACGATTGCTTTGCCCTGCCGTTCCAGATCGAGCATGTCGAGCGCGACCGGCAACAGAGCCTCGCCAGCAACGGTCAGGCGGAGTCTTCTTGCCACCCGATCAAAGAGTTGTATGCCGAGTTCGGCCTCGAGCTTGGCGATGTGTTGAGAGATGGCCGGAGGGGTGAAGCCGAGGGCCGAAGCTGCGGCTGCGGCCGTGCCTCGTTCTGCGACTTCGGCGAACGAACGAAGCTGGCCGAGATCCATCATCAAAACGGAACGTTATCTGTTGCCAAACAGATCAGAACTATCTCTTTTGTCTAAAAAGGTCAAAGATGAACCCATGTACGAGCAGGCAGCAGCGAAGTTCTCTGGCCTTTGGGTCCCGGTCGTTACGCCTTTTGGCGCTGATGGAACGGTCGACCTGGCATCGCTGAAGCGGCTTGCGGAGCGTTTGCTTGGCGATGGCGTCGATGGGCTGGTTGCGCTGGGAACCACCGGCGAACCTTCGACGATGACTGCCGACGAGCGCCGCCAGGTCGTCGAGGTGTGCGCTTCGGTGTGCTCGCAGGCGGGTCGACCGCTCTTGGTTGGAGCTGGCACGAACAGCACCGCAGCCACGGTCGAAGAGGTGCGCCTCGTGACCGATGGCCTCACGGTTGCGGGTGTGCTCATCGTTGTGCCGTACTACACCCGTCCTTCCGAGCAGGCGGTCGTTGAACACTTCAGTCTCGTTGCAGACCAGAGTCCCGTGCCGGTTGTGCTGTACAACATTCCGTATCGCACCGGCCGGGGGCTCGGCGCTGCTGCGTTGATCGAGGCGAGTCGGCACCGCAACATCGTTGGACTAAAGCAGGCGGTCGGTGGTATCGACACCGACACGCTTGAAGTCCTGGCCCGCGGCGGTGAAGGCTTCGATGTGTTGGCTGGCGACGACGCATTCATTGCGCCCACCCTTCTTATGGGCGCTGCGGGAGCGATAGCTGCAGCTGCTCATCTCTGCACGCCACAATTCGTCGAGATGGTCGCTGCTGCGCGGGCCGGCGACGTGACCCGTTCTGTGCAACTCGCGACAAAACTTCTTCCGGTCGTGACGGCAGGATTTGTCGAACCCAGTCCATCGGTTTGGAAGGGAGCCCTCGCTGCCCAGTCCGAGATTGCAAACGCCTACGTCCGTCGACCGTTGACAACGGCTTCGCAAAGTTCAGTCAGCCGGCTTCTCACCACGGTCGGCTAACGAGGATGTGCCTGACACATCCTGGTTAGATGCCTCGTCGGCTCCGATCAGTTCGGGGAGGGCAGCGAGTTGGGCGAGCAGGAAGTCGCGCTCGGTTTCGTTGGCGCACATTTCGATGGACTGCTCATATGACGCTCGAGCAAGTGCGATGTCTCCGTCTCGCCGGGCGAGGTCAGCCCGCACGGCAGCCAGTCGATGGTTTTGCGGAAGCTGGGTTTCGAGCCCGTCGAGCAAGGCCAGGCCAGCGCTGGCTCCAACAGCTTCGGCAACCGCCACTGCCCGGTCGAGCCTTACGACCGGCGACTTCGTGTGCGACTCCAGGTCGCGGTAGAGATCCGCGATTACGCGCCAATTGGTATCGGCTGCGAGAGCAGCCCGAGCGTGTTCGGCTGCGATCGCGGCTTGCAGGCGAAGCTCTTCGACATATCCGACGCTGCGGGGCAGACCGTTGAGCAAGACAAGCCCGGTCGAGAGCTCATCGTGGTGCCAGCGAGCTCGATCTTGTTGGGCAAGGGTCACGAGCTTGCCGTCCTGCAGTCGGGTGCGTCGATCAAGTAGTAACCCCCGATCTGTTCGGCGGCTTCAGCGAAGGGGCCGTCGGTCAGGGTCGTCTCGCCGTCGCGGGTCCGCACCGAGGTCGTCATCGAGCCATCGCCCAGCGCTTCGCCACCAAGGATTTCCACGCCGTCCTTGGCCGTACACGCTTCGCCGAAGGCATGGTGCTTCGCCATTTCGGCTCCTTGCTGTTCGGCCGTCTTCTCATCCCAGCGGGGGGCGTCTTGGACGTCGCTTGCCAATAACACGAAGTACTTCATCGTCACATCTTCCTTCTTCTGGCGCCTGTTGCGCCGTCAACGAGTATCGCCGACACCACAAAGACGCGCGAGCCAACTTAAAATCGACAGCCGTGGCAAAGAAACCTCACCGACGCCCCATTTGGTGACATTGCCCTGGGGGTGTTCGCGCCAGTTTGGTGACATTGCCCTGGGGGTGTTCGCGCCAAATTAGGTGAAGAGGATCTCGCAGCCGGTGGTGGCGAGGGCGGCATCGACCCGCTCGCGATCGGAGTCGCTGAGGGCCTGGTATGCCTGGCGCAGCCACTGCAGGCACTTGCCCTGGTACTTGAACGGCGCTTGGCGGTAGGTCTGGCCTGCGATGTCGCACGCAACCTCGTCGGCTCCAGACATGAGTGCGGCGGCATTTGCGATCATGAACGGTGCGTACGTGGCACCGATCTCGTTGAGCAACCGTTTCGTTCCCTCGGGCAGCGTTTCGAGCGATACCCAGCCGTCGTCGTCATGCACCGGCAGCCATGAGAGGTCATCCACACGGTCGACCCAATTGATCGTCTTCGGCGCCCGTTTCGCAGCGGTGGCCGACGAGGTCGGGTCCCATTTGACCAGCTGAGTGAACTGACCGTAGATACCAAAGTCTCCTCGCCCAGGCCTATCGCCGAGCATGAAGTCATGGGTCGCAAACTGCGCCGTCATGATCTCGAGCAATCGCTCATAGGAGCCTTCGATGATTGGCGTGTTCAGCTCGGTCGAGCCAACGAGTTCGCGGCGACCGATCTGGCGCTGAGTGATGTAGTCGTACTGCTGTTGGGCCTGGTCGCTGTTGAGCCGAAGATCCGCCGACAAGGGCAGCAACTGACCTGCCTTGTCGATGTCGTCTTGGTACGCCCACCGGTAGTGGTACATGGCTTTGGTGACCCACTCATCGCCATAGTCCTCGATGAGCATGTCGAGAAATGCAAGGGCCGGGTCAGACGGCACCGTGCTGCGGCCGGTGTACTCGCCTTCGAGTCGCATGATCTGAGGCGACGAGTCGACGACTGCCTCGCCATGACTGCCGTCGGGGTTCGGGTACACGATGACTGGGATGATCGGAACCGGCGGCGTGGGGATGTCGTCCCACTTCGAGTTGCGCAACACCCAACGAAACGGGATCTGGCGGTAGCGCAGCACCGCTCGCATCTTCAATGTGTATGGCGAGCCGTATTGGCCAGACAGAACCAGCGGATGGCCAGTCATGGTGAAACTGCCTTCTAAGCGTCGTTTGAGAACGTATCGGCGTTCATTGAGCACACGAATCCGCTTGCTGGATCTGCTCGGCCTTCGAGCAGGTCTCGATACGTTGCCTCGATGCCGTCGGGACCCGTGCGATGTTGGACGGTGAGCCAGCCGCTGCTGCGTTCAACCATGCGGCGGAACACGTTGTTGATCCGGGCATCAAGTTCTTCGACGCCCCATTCCTTGACGCGTTTCGCGTACTGCGATGGGGCAAAGAAGAACTCTGGCATCGGGCCTGGCATGGGAGCGGCGTCGCCGCCGGCTTCCCAGTGGGTTGCGCCCACGCTGATGGAAAAAGCCAGGTTGTCGCCGAAGTGGTCGTGCACCGATCGGCGCACCGCTGCGTTGCCAGCCATGTCGACAACACCGGAGCGAACCGATGCATCGAGCTGATCGACTGCGCCGTAGGTAACGACTTGGTCATACAGGTCGAGCTGTTCGACGAACGCTCGGTTGCGATCCGAGGTCACCCCGATCGCAGCGTGACCATCGCGCTCTGCCAGACACGTTGCCAACGAAATCGAGGTCTTCGACGATGCGCTTGTCACCAAGGTCTGCACCGCACCAGCGTCGGTGCCGTCGGCGATGTAGTCATCGACAAGAAACGATGTCATGAACATGCCCCAAAGCAAGAGGTATTCGTCGACCTGGTCTTGCCGGAACGATTCGTCGATCGAGATATCGCGGAAATCGGTATAGGTCGCTGCGTGCTTGGCTCGATGTGCGCCTGCGTCGCGGAAGCCGCCGTTGGATCGAGCCTGCGCATCGACGACGAGCTCAGAACCCATTGGATAGAAACCGAAGTAGCGGCCACCAACGGCAATGTCGGGGTTGGCGGACTCGACGATAGCCCCGAGCCCAATCGCAGGTATGCGTCCCCACGGTGGCTCGGTCGGGAAGAATCCCCAGTAGTCGAGCATGTCGCCCGCCACGGCGTAGCTCACGTTGTTACTGGTAAAAGCGAATCGTTCGACTGCGAGTCGCACCTGTCCAGGTGCAAGATCTGCGGCCGCAGGATCTTCAATACGAGTCGTGCGAAAGGCCGAACGGTCAACTTCAAAGAACATGGTTCCGACAGTACTACGGCGCGTCAACTAAATTGCCAGTTGAAGTGCCACTTGTTGCCGATCATCCCGGTGGTTGCAGAGCTTGGCGCCGAGTTGACCGTCTTCCAGCGTCGCCCGAACTGGTGTGCGCCGCTGCACAACGGGACTCTCTCGACCGAAGAGATGGCCGAGATCCGGGCGAACTACGACGTCATCTTCGAAAGGTGCGCAGACGCCGGGCGGTTTCCTGCATGAACCCGACCGTCGACCCTCTCTGAGCCTGAGTGCCGAAGAGCGTTGCGAGAAATGGGAAGGCCTGTATGCACAACCCGGATTCGGCATCTGGTTGAGCAACTTCTTGGAGATCTTTGTCGATCGCGCCTTTAACGAGGCCGCCCTGCTCGTCCTCCAGCAAGCGCCGACGACCGATGGGTGGGCACTCCTGGAGATGCCCGCGTACCTAGAACTGGCCGATCGATTCGAGATCGTGACTGTCCGAGAAGAACTCAACGAGTTCAATCGCGTCAACTGCGTGGCCTAAAAGTCCGTGGCCTAGAGGGCGCAGGCTACGAGGGCGTCGGCCTGCGCTAGGGCTAATCGTGCACATCAGACGTGTGGTAAGTCTGTTCGTGGTTGGTCTTGCGCGAGACCGCCGCGAGAGGGCTTTGAAGATGTCGTCGTATCCGAAGCACGTGAATCATGAGCTCAGTCCAATGGCGTGTCCCATGGATCTCGACGACGTGGATCTGTTCGGCGAAGGTTCCCAGGAACATTGGTACGAGGCCTATGAGATCTTGCATCGTGAAGCGCCGGTGCTGCGGATCGAAGGCGGCGGTTTTACGCCTGGCACCGATGCGTTCGTGCTCACCAAACACGCCGATATATCCAAGGTCGTCAGAGATCCAAAACGATTCCTCAGCATGACCACCAAACGAGTCGGCGCGCTCGCCGAGCAAGGTTTGACACCCGAAGAGGCCTACGCGTCGCAGCGCAATTTGATGACCGCTTCAATGGTCTCGCTGCGCCCAACCCAAAAGCTCTATACCCGCCACCGCAAGGAGCTCACCGATCCGTGGGTCGGCCCTGGGGCACTTCGCCACCGCGACATGATTACCCAGCACGCCAACGATCTGCTCGACCAGTGGATCGACGGCGACGAGGTCGAGTTCATCAGCCAGTTCGCCCGTCCACTGCCCCAACACGTGATGGCGAGCATCCTCGGCTTCCCTCACCAAGACATCCCGCAGCTCGCGGCGTGGGGCGATGCTGTCGTGACACCGTTTGTGCACGGCACTGGTCTGCGCCACGAGCTGACACCGGAACAGACCGAAGACATGATCGCCCGGCTCGACGGGTTCCAGGACTACATCTACGAACACGTGACCGCCAAGCGGTCGGATCCTCAAGACGACATGGTGAGCTTTTTGTGCGACGTGCACTACGAGGCTCTGGATCGCAAGCTCACCGACCTTGAGATCGCCGGGATCGTGCATGCGATGATCATTGGCGGTCTCGAGACCACGCAGTATGCGCTCGAAGAACAAGCGCAGCTACTGTGCGAAAACCCGGGAACGTTCGAGTTGCTGCGTACCGAGCGTTCGAAGCTGCGCAACTTTGTCGAAGAAGGAATGCGCATGCGTTCGCCAACCCACGGCTTGTCGACCCGAATGACCGCCCACGACGAGGTGTTTCAGGGTGTCGACGTGCCTGCGGGTTCGCTGTTGCACTTGCGATACGGAGCAGCCAACGTCGATGCCGAAGAGTTCGAGTGCCCCTTCGAACTGGATCTCGACCGTGAGGGCGTGACCCGGCATGTGACGTTCTCGGTCGGCCCACGGGTTTGTCCGGGTGCAAACCTGTCACGCATCGAGCAACAAATTGCATGGGGTGTGCTGCTTGACCGACTCGAGTCGATCGACTTCGGAGCCGACAACGACTTCATGCACCAGCCAGGCATCATGCTCGGCACACTCAAGCTGAACTTGGCGATCACCAAGGCCGCCGAGCCGCTCACACTTGGAACCGGCCGCACCTCAACTCGCTAGCGGTGATCAGGTGCATGAGCGTCTCGATCACATACCGGGTCGGCACCAATATGGCCGGCGGCTTCTTGCGGGCGATCTGACCAAGCGCGGTGGCGACGTCGAGGGTTGTGCGCACCGGGTTAAGATCGCGCCATGACCGATGACTATCGATCAACGGGACCCCCGCCGGTGCCGCCGTCGGGCCCGGCTGGTTCGAGTCGTCCCGTCTTCGCGCCGCCGCAGCTACCCGCGCCACTCACGACCCAACCTGGGCCACGCCCGGTGTTCGGGGCTCAGCCCCCAGCGCCGCCGAGCGCGAGTGGCCCAGATTCAGACGGCCGATCCAACGCCATATGGTGGCTGCTTGGGGTCGGTGTGGTGATCGCCGCAATCGTTGCGTTCTTGTTTCTCCGCAGCGGCTCCGACGACGTGGCAGCAGAGGCAGACGTCCGCGATCAGACCAGTCAGCCATCCACCGACCGAGACGACGACCCCGACTCGGGCGCCGAGACCGTCCCCGAACAGGGGGTCGACGAGCCCCAAGACGAGGCTGCTCCGGGTGGCGGGGCAGTCCTGAGCGACCCCATTCGGCCCGACAGCGTGGCCGTCGACGGATCGTCGGTATGGGTGTCTGATGCCGCATGTGGCGTAGTGCTCCAAGTCGACAAGTCGACCGAAGAGGTGCTCGGGTCGGTCAACGTTGGTGGCTCGGCATCGGGTGTTGCCGTCGCCGCTGGGTCCGTGTGGGTCGGCACCCGCGAACAGGGGACGGTCGTGCAGATCAACACGTCGAACATGTCAATCGGACGAACGGTTCAGGTACCAGGGTTGGCGCTGGGTGTAAGCGCAAGCGGCAACGAGCTATGGGTCACTGACTCACTCATCGGTGTCGTACACCGCATCGATGCGGCCGAGGGGCAACTCGCCGAGACAGTCCAAGTCGGCCTGAGTCCCCACAACGTCGCTATCGGCGACCGCTCCGTCTGGGTCACCAATCAGGGCGACGACACCGTGACCATCATTCCAAAAACGCGAGGACGCTCTGCGTTCGAGGTAGCCGTGGGCGGCTCACCTCTGCATGTGGCACTCGGAGCCGGTAGCGCGTGGGTCACCGATAGTTCCGACGGTGCCGTCAGCCGTCTCAACGAAGACACCGGCGAAGTAGAAGCGGTCATCGACGTGGGCGCGTGGCCACACGCGCTGGACTTCGCGAACGGAGCAGTGTGGGTCGGCACCGAGACTGGGAGCTTTTGGCGGATCGACCCCGCTAACAATGACGCAACCCGGGTCGACGACGCAACCTTCGCGTCGATCGACACCGCGGTCGACGGAACCGATCTATGGGTCGCCGACGCAAGCGGCGGTTCGGTCGTGCGATTCGACACTGCCAGCGGCACGGTTGGAACGGTGATCGACTTGAACGAATTCGGCGACTGCCAAACGTTTCGCGACGAGGCCTTCGACCCCCAGCCCGCACCCGACGTTTCTCTCTGGTAACAGGCGCACACGCACAACGTATTTCCACGAGGTATCGCCCCGGCCGCTTCGTAATGTGCGTTCATGGCCGTCGACTTCTGGTTCTGCGCCGCTTGATATTCGTGTCGCCGACGGTCCGATAGTCGAGATCGTGGCATTCCCGCAGACCGGAATCCTCGAGTCGGGTCGTGGCCCGGGCTGGCGAGTTGGTCTGCGCGTCGTACTTGGCCTGGGCGTGGCCGCGATGGCAGGCTGATGCGGTGACCGACCCTGCCTCGCAATCATTCGAAGTCGTCATCGTTGGCGCCGGGTTCAATGGTCTCTATCAACTGAAGCGGCTGCGTGAGGCGGGTTGGTCGGTTCGGCTCGTCGAGGCAGGAAGTGGCCTTGGCGGCGTGTGGCATCACAATCGATACCCCGGCGCTCGCGTCGACTGTCATGTGCCGAATTACGAGTACTCGATGCCCGAGATCTGGCAGGACTGGAACTGGAGCGAGCGGTTCCCAGGGCGCGAAGAACTCGTTGCGTATTTCGATCACGTCGACTCGGTGTGGAATCTGAGTCCCGACGTTGACTTGAACACCCGGGTCACATCGGCGCACTTCGACGACGATGCGCACCGTTGGCAACTCGGCACCGACGACGGTCGTGGATATGACTGTCAATGGCTGATCATGTGCACTGGATTTGGCTCGGCGCCCTACGTGCCTGATCTCGCAGGGCTTGACGACTTTGCAGGCGCGACCCATCACACGGCGCGGTGGCCGCTCGACGGTCTCTCGCTCGCCGGTCAGCGGGTAGGCATCATCGGCACGGGCGCAAGTGGCGTGCAGGTTGCCCAAGAGGCAGCCGGAGTCGCCGAGCATCTGACGATCTTTCAACGCAACCCGGTCTATGCGCTTCCAATGGCGCAGCGAGCCTTGACCGTCGCCGAACAGACCGAGGCCAAGCGCGACTATCCCAAGACGTTCCGGACTCGCAATGCGCCACCGGGAAGCTTCCACGACATGAACCGTGACAATCGCTCGGCGTTGGCGGTCACCGACGAAGAGCGGATCGACGTCTTCGAGGATCGGTGGACAAAAGGGGGCTTCCACTTCTGGGTTGGTGCGTTCAAGGACACGCTCTCGAATGCCGAATCGAACCGGTTGTCCTATGACTTCTGGCGCGACAAGACCCGGGCCCGGATTCAAGACAGCTCGTTGCACGAGAGCCTGGCGCCCATCGACCCGCCGTATCCGTTTGGAACGAAGCGGCCATCGTTGGAGCAGAACTTCTACGACATCTTCGGCCGAGACGACGTGTCGCTGGTCGACCTCAAACGTGACCCGCTTGTCACGATTACCGAGACCGGAATCCAGACCGAGTCTGGCCATGTCGAACTCGACATCTTGGTGCTCGCGACCGGCTTCGATGCCAACACAGGAGGTTTCACCCGGATGGATTTCCGGGGCACGAACGGCGTGACGATCGGCGACGCGTGGGCCGACGGAGTCGACACACATATCGGCATCGCTTCGCCCGGCTTTCCGAACATGTTGATGCTGTACGGCCCGCAGAGTGCCGCATCATTTTGCAATGGTCCGGTGTGCGCGGAACTACAAGGCGAGTGGGTCGTCGAACTGCTCGACCATCTGCGATCGAACGGCCTCACCCGATTCGATACCGATCCCGACAAGGCTGCGCAGTGGTCCGAAGTGCTCGCCAACTGGGCTGACATGACGCTGTTCGGCAAAGCCAAAAGCTGGTACATGGGAGCCAACATCCCCGGCAAGCGACGCCAGCTCCTCAACATGCCCAACAGTGATGCGTACCTGCAAGCGCTCGCCGACTGCGCCGAAGCCGACTATCAAGGATTCGACTTCGACTAGTTCGCTCGGTCGGCGAAGGCACTCAGACCGGAGATGGCGTAGCAAACCCCTACGAATGCCCAGACGAGCTTGAACTCGTCCAAGCTGTCAGCGCCCGATGCATCGCCAAGAATGGCCGTGCCGATGACTACGCCGAGGCCCGATGCGAGCCGCCGGGTCACGTAGTAGCCCGACGATGCCCTCGCCAAAGCTTCGTCGTTTATCTCACGTAGCGCGATGGAAGTCGTGAATGCGCCGTTGGCCATTGTCCCGATTCCGCCGAGAACGAATGCTGGGATGATGGCCAGCCACAAGTTCGGCGTTGTATCGACGAAGGCGACCATCAAGGCAAACGACACAGCGGCTGTCAACCCTCCAAAGCCCACGATCAGCCGTACGCCAACCCGGTCAGCAAACCGGCCGAGCGGCAGGCCTACGACTGCGGCGACTCCTTGATGAAACGCAAGCGCGAACCCGGCGGCGAGTACCGAGTAACCCCATACCTCGGTGAAGAACAGTGGTGCGGTGAAGAAGAATGCAAAGAACCCGACCTGGGTGAACACCGACGCCACCGAACCCACCGAATACGACTTGATCGAGAACAGCGTCAGGTCGATGAGGCTGCCGGGCGCCGATCGGGATCGATGCAACAACAGCGCGCCGCACACGAGTGAGACCACCATGCCAACCAAGATTCGGAGGTCGAGCGCTCCCCACGTGCGCACCTTGGTCAGGACGAGTGCTGCGCCACCGACTGCGGCGATCGCCAACGGGACGCTTGCGAAGTCGACCGGCGATGATTCGTTGGTCACAGGATCGGCATCGATTATCTGCAAGGCGACCACGGCGACCACAACGAGCAGGATGGCGAGCAACACGAACGGGGCCCGCCATCCGAACCAGTCGACGACAACTGCACCGATGGTCGGGGCGAGCACCCCGCTGGTTCCGCCGATGACGGCCCAGCCGCCAATGGCTGTTGAGCGTCGGCTGATGGGGAACTCTTTGAGGGCAATAGCGAGCGACACGGGCGTCAGTGCGGCAGCGCCCGCGCCTTGGACCAATCGGGCGCCGATGATCAGGGCTGGCGTTGCCGCGATCGACATGACGAGCGCGCCGATGGCGTAGGTCGCGAGTCCGCCGACGAAAACGCGTCGCCGCCCGACCCGCTCCGCAAGTCGGCCGGTCACCAGCATGAGCGACGCCAGTGCTATGAAGTATCCCGACGAGATCCACGACAACGTCGAGCGTTGGGTAGTGAGAAACTCATCTTCGATCTCGGGGAACGCGAGCGACACGAACCCCGAGTCCAAGATGATGAGCACGACGGTCGCCGAGGCAACGGCAAGTGCTGCCCAGGCTCGACCGGGGATCGGCTCGGGCGCATGCACCCGACGTTGCCCAACTGATGCCACGACTAACCATGCCGTACGCTGTCGCCTCTGGACAACTTGATGGACGCAACTAATGCCTATTGGCGTAGATGGACACCACCGTGATATTTCTCTAGCCGAGCCGAAGGAGCCGACATGAAGAGATTCGACGGGCAAATTGTTGTCGTAACCGGAGGCGGCGGTGGTATCGGCGGCGCGGTGTGTCAAAAGTTTGCAGCTGAGGGGGCGCAGGTGGCGGTGCTCGACCGAGCTGCCGACCCGGCGCAAAAGATGGCTGACGCCCTGGTCGAGAGCGGCGCACGGGCACTGGCCATCACTTGCGACATCACCGAGCGAGCCTCCGTCGACGCGGCAGTCGCGCATGTCATTGCCGAATTGGGCCCGATCGACGTTCTGGTCAACAACGCAGGATGGGATCTGTTTGTGCCGTTCCTCGACACTGCTCCAGAAGATTGGTCAAAGCTGATCGATATCAACCTGGTCGGCGCCTTGAATATGCATCATGCGGTGTTGCCAGCGATGGTCGAGCGAGGAAGTGGCCGGGTGGTGAACGTGTCGTCGGATGCGGCGCGTGTGGGGTCATCGGGCGAAGCGGTCTATGCCGCATGCAAAGCCGGGATCATTGCGTTTTCGAAGACTCTTGCCCGTGAGCACTCGCGCCACGGCATCACGTTCAACGTGGTGTGCCCGGGGCCGACCGATACTGCACTGCTTGCTGGGTTCGTCGATGCAGCGGCGAACCCCGACAAACTGCGAGAAGCCTTCCGTCGCTCGATCCCAATGGGACGAATTGGTCAGCCCGATGATCTTGCGGGCGCAGTGCTGTTCTTTGCCAGCGACCAAGCAGCGTTTGTCACCGGCCAGGTACTGAGTGTTTCCGGTGGACTCACTATGGCTGGCTAGCGTTCCTGAGTGCTGTCTGGTTGCGGTTGCTTCGGTGATCGGTCCTATGTTGACCGACGGGCTCGTTGCGCGGTGCGGACCAGTCATCTTCGAGATCGGGTATAGCGCCCGCAGCGCGCACTACCTCCGAGCGTAGTTGATCGAGTTGATGCCTTTGAGCGGGCGCCCACCACCGATGATGACCACCAACGGGCCCTGGGAATTCAAGCCGTTCTTGCGGCGTGGGGCCAACACCGAGCAGTGTCGATGGTCGACGCGCTCGTTGCCTCGATAGTGGAAACTCGGAGCCTCACGGTGCTGCACTACGACAAAGACTTCGACCTCAGTGCTGAGGTGACTGGTCAAGACGCCGAGTGGGTAGTTCCTCACGGGTCGGTTGCGTAATTCGGCAGACATAACGAGCAACAGCAGCGGGACTCGACGTATTTCCCGTGTCGTCGTGACCGTGGGCTTGTGAGTCGCCGTGGTCGTTGTGCCAACATGTCGGGCGATGAGTGACTTCGCAACAATTCGAGATCAGTTGGCTGGCCCTGGGTCGCCGCTTCAGCTGCGTGACATCGAGGTGCGGGGCGTGCCGATGCGAGAGTTCGCAAACGCGCCAGCCACGATGCGCGACGTGTGGGCCATGGCCCGAGCCCACGGCGATGCGTTGTACATCGTGTACGAAGACGAGCACTTCACCTATGCCGAGGTCGACGCCCAGGTTCGGGCGCTTGCAGCGGTACTCGTCGATGACTACGGAGTTGAACCGGGAGACTGCGTCGCGGTGGCAATGCGGAACTATCCCGAGTGGATCGTGTCTTACTGGGCGGTGGTCTCGATAGGCGCTGCCGTCGTTGGCATGAACGCATGGTGGACCCCGCAGGAGATGGCGTACGGGCTCACCGACTCGCAGCCCAAGTTGCTGGTTGCCGACGGCGAACGTGTCGCAAACGTATCGCAGGTGCTCGATGATCTGCGGACTGAGCGCCCGCTGCCGATCATTGCGGTGCGCCACACCGGCGAGCTTCCAACCGATGCCAAGAACTGGGAAGACATCGTCGACCCGGCGACCGCTCCAGAAGCGATGCCCGCCGTGGAGATCGACCCCGACGACGACGCCACGATCTTCTACACTTCGGGCACGACCGGGTTCCCAAAGGGCGCACAACTGACCCATCGCGGTTCGGTCACCAACCTGATGAACCTGGCGTTTATGCAGGCGTGGTTAGACGCAGTACTGCAGGCTCGTCATCCCGAACTTGTCAAAGAAGCGGACCCCGGTGCGAGAGCGGTCGCCTTGGCGCCGACTCCTTTGTTTCATGTGACGGCGTGCAACTGCGGGCTGCATCCCATCACGCTTACCGGCGGCACGATCGTGCTCATGTACAAATGGGACGCCGGGCGTGCGCTCGAATTGATCGAACGCGAGAAGATTAACCGAAGCGGCGGCGTGCCCGTCATGTCGCGCGAGTTGCTGGCGCACCCCGACTTCGAAACCCGCGACGTGTCCTCGTTGGTCAGCCTGAGCGGCGGCGGCGCCCAGCTTCAACCAGATCTGGTCGACAAGATTGGTTCCAAGGGCCGTACTCCGGGCACCGGCTACGGCCTCACCGAGACGCACGGCATCGTCACCGCGGTGAGCGCCAAGTTCTTTGCCGACAAACCCGAATCGTGCGGCCCGGTCGTGCCGACCCTCGATGTCAAACTCGTCGACGACGAAGGCAACGATCTTGCGCCCGGCGAAGACGTTGTGGGTCAACTGTGTGTGCGCGGCTCCGTCGTCATCAAGGGCTATCTCAACAAGCCCGAGGCCACCGCCGACGCCATCCGCAACGGCTGGTTCAACACCGGCGACATCGCTCGCATCGATGGCGAAGGTTTCGTGTTCATCGTCGACCGCGCCAAAGACATGGTGCTGCGCGGCGGCGAGAACATCTACTGCAGCGAAGTCGAGTCGGCGTTGTTCGAGCACCCCGACGTGGTCGAAAATGTCGTTTTCGGCGTGCCCGACGAACGGCTGGGCGAGATCGTTGGCGCGTGCATTGTGACGGCGCCGGAAGCTTCGGTCGACGAGGCCGACCTGGCAGCATTTGTTGCTGAGCGCCTGGCGAAGTTCAAGGTGCCGCAGCGCTGGTGGTTCCGCACCGAGTCGCTGCCTCGCAACGCCAACGGCAAATTCCTCAAGCGTCAAGTCAAGGCGGAGCTACTCGACGACTGAAGCACCTTTCCGGGGCTGGATTGGTTTCTTCAACGCAGACCAGATCGCCCGCTACCTGGTCAACCGGCACCGGCGGCATGGTCCGGCCCATGGGCTGGCGGACCACGAACCGGCCGCGCCGGGTTGTTCGAGGTCGTCTCGTAGTATCAGGGTCTATGGCTGGGCCCACGGATCTCTGCGCATGAGCGAGCGCCGACCTGGTGGCGCCATCATTGCCCCGAATCGAAAGACAATTGCGCTTGTCGCCGTGGCGTTTGCGCTCCTGCTTGGCGCCTATCTGCTGGGGCGCGCAACGCCGCCGCAGTTCGAGCGAGCGGTACCCGCCGAACTCACGGCGCCGGCATCGCCGAGCCCGACCATCGATGTGCCTTCGGCCCCGAGTGGAATCGTGGCGGACCTCGAAGGCCTCGGCGAGCCGCTCTCGGAACTCGTCTTCGATGACACTCGCAAGGTAGTGCTGCAATGCAACGGGTCCGCAGCGCCGTCGAAGGGGCAGATCGTCGTCTCGTACCTCGACACCACTATTGGACCGCCGCGGCTGTTGGCGAATGAAGCGATGCCGCAGACCGTTCGGTGCGGCGACTGCGCGATCGACATGGTCGACCTGCAAGGGGAGGGAGTCGTGATGGGCGAGTGCCCGACCGTCGTCGTGCGAGGAGCGTTCGAGGCGCCCATGGCAACCAATATGTCCTTCGTGTTGGCGACACCGCCCAACGAAGTCGGCTCGGTGGTCGCACTCGTTGTCGATTGTGGTGTGACGTCACTTGCCCCTGCAGACGGTGGACTGGTGCTGCAAGGACAGGCCCCAACTCCAGATGCTTCAGCGTCGGCTGTCCTGTACCCGCAGGTCTTCTTCGAGCGGAGCGACAACAAGTTTCGCGCCGACGATCTCCCACTGTTGCGTCACTTCTGCGACGCTGGCGGCTCCGAACAATTGTCCGGCCTCTTCAAAAGCGGCGATCGTTGGTATGCGCGACAAAGCCCGCTGGCCTACCTGACGAGAGACTCGAACCTTGACACCATCGGCACTCGTCGACAGGTGCTGATCGCTCTCACCGGAGAGCAGTGCGGAACGTTGCACCAGGCCCAGCGTGACGCACTGGACTCGCCTGACCAGCCCACGCTCGCCGAGATCGTCGGCCTGGAACCGCCCGACACCGATCGCGACTGGTATCTGACCTGTCAGATCGTTGGCGAGTAGACCAGCCCGGTTAAGGCACGAAGCGACTTGTGCTCGCGGCCGTCGACATCCAAGGGGCGGGTGAAGTCGACCTGGAGAGGGTTGAGCCTCGAGACCACCTTCGTCGTCGCCGGCCACCCACCCGAGCGCTGGTTCGTTGACCATGTCGGCTCACAGCACGAATCACAGGATCTAAGACTAGTGAAGCGGGGTGCGAGCGAGTGTGGCCGCATGGTCCATCACCTGATCAGGCACCCGGAAACCTCGGGGACGGATCACTGTTCTGGTCGTTGGGTCGACCAGTGCGGTGACCGTTCCGATTTCGATCTCGACTTGGCCGTTGGGGAGCAGCGTGAGTTCGTGGGTGATAGCTCCGGTGCAGCTCAATAGTGAAGTAGAGGCGAGGTAGTCGGACATTCGCATATGGTCTTTTCTTTGCTGTCGGGGTGCCTCTGACCATAGTCGCAATGAGAATGATTATCAAAACAGTATGACGGGGTATCTCGACGTGGCCTTGCCGGGCGAGAGGTTCGAAGAAGTAGGTCCGCAAGCTCGCTTAGTCATCATGTGGTGATGTCAAAGTTGACAGCGCACGGTCGACCAAACGATTGACCTGGCTGGCTGCGTGTGCTCTAGTTGCGCGCCTACGGCGATACTCCCACCGGCCGCACGCGTGATGTCCCACGCGGCGTCAACAATGTCGACGGGCGCCCCGACCAGGAGGTCCGAAGGTGATAGATCTCACCGCTATTGCGGAGAGCCCCGAAGATCTCGATCGCTACGAGGTCGAGAACAACTTCCACTCGTGGTCCTATCAGCCGGAGAAATCGCCACCGCGGGTTGTTTCGGCCAAGGGGGTCCGGTTCACCACCGAAGATGGGCGCGAGCGGCTTGATTTCAGTTCCTGCTTTGTTAGTCACAATATTGGCCACCAAGATGACCGAGTCGTCGAGGCCATTGCCGAGCAAGCCAGAGCGCTGACATCGTTCGCACCGAGCTTTTCGACCGCACCCCGAGCCAAACTCGCCAAGATGCTGGCCGAGATCACGCCTGGCGATCTTGAGCGTTCCTTCATCTCGCTGGGCGGCACCGAGGCAAACGAGACCGCAGTCAAGATCTGCCATCAGTACACCGGGCGACGCAAGATCATCTCTCGCTACCGGTCCTATCACGGCGGCACAGCAGCGGCGATGAGCCTCTCGGCTGGTGACCCTCGCAACTGGGCCCAGACTCAGGGAGGCACCGAAGTCGTTAAGGTCCCTCAGCCGTATTGCTACCGCTGTCCGTTTGGTCTTGAATATCCCAGCTGCGAGATGCGCTGTGTCACCTATGTCGACGAGGTGATAGCGCTCGAAGGTGGTGGCGACCAGGTGGGTGGCATCATCGTCGAGCCGGTTACCGGCGCCAACGGCATCATTGTTCCGCCGCCCGAGTACTTCCCGATGCTGCGAGAAATCTGCGATCGCTGGGGCATCCTGCTGATCGCCGACGAAGTCATGACCGGCTTTGGTCGCACCGGCAAGTGGTTTGCAATGGACCATTGGGACGTGGTGCCAGACATACTTTCTCTTGCCAAGGGTTTGACCTCTGGCTACGTACCGCTGGGCGCCACGGTGGTGCGCAAAGACATCGGCAACTTCTTCAAAGACAACTTCTTCAGCCATGGCGCTACCTATGCCGGCCACGCGCTCGGCTGTGCCGCGGCCCTGGCCCTGATACCGATCTATCAGACCGACAATCTGATCGAGAACTCCGAGAAGATGGGCGCATACATGCTCGAGAAGGCCCAGGAGTTACAGGAAAAACACGCTTGCGTCGGCGACGTCCGCGGGTTGGGTTTGTTCGTGGGCCTCGAGTTGGTCAAGGACAAAGAAACCAAGGAGCCGCTGACGCCGATCGACCAAAAGGTCCGCAAGGGCGGCAATCCCAAGGCCGAGATTGCGGCCAAGATGGGCGAATTGGGCATGATGGCCATGGCGGCGAATCCCGTCAACGTGATCGCGATTGCTCCGGCCCTGATCGTGACTAGAGACGAGATCGACGAAGGCATGGCCATCTTGGATCAGGCGCTCGAAGTCGGCGACAAGTACACCACTGACTGACGACCCACTGGCGAAAGCGTGTTCTGATCTCAAGGAGTGCACACGATGCAAGATTTCGAGGACAAGGTCGCTGTCATCACCGGGGGCGCAAGCGGCCTGGGTCTCGCGATGGCTCGCCGATTCGGTGCTGCTGGAATGAAGGTGGTGATCGGAGATATCGAGACCGGCGCGCTCGCGGATGCCGAGGAGTCGCTACGCGCGGCCGGTGTCGAAGTGCTTGGTCGCAGGACCGATGTGGCGCACAGTAGTGAACTCGAAGCGTTGGCCGATGACGCCTATGAGCGCTTCGGGGCAGTGCACATTTTGGCCAACAATGCCGGCATCGGCGGAAGCCCGGGCGCGATGTGGGAACTGTCCGAAGCTGACTGGCGTTGGGTCATCGATGTCGATCTGTGGAGCGTCATCCATGGTGTCCGAGCGTTTGTTCCTCGCATGATCAGTGGCGGCGAGCAGGGCCACGTCATCAATACCGCATCGGTGGCGGGGCTCATCAGCGGTGCCGTTGGAGGTCCGTACACCGTTGCCAAGTTCGGCGTGGTCGCTCTGTCCGAGCAGCTGTACTTTGAGCTCGGTCGGGCCGAACACGCCATTGGCGTCTCGGTGCTTTGCCCCGGTTTCGTCGACACGGGCATCTACGACTCGGGCAGGAATCGACAGGAGAGCTATGGGCAGACTGTCGAAGACGAGTCGCCCGAACGACAAGAGTCTCGCGAAGCCCTCGAGGCCATGCGTGAAACCATGATTCAGCCCGCAACGATTGGTGACCGTGTCTTCGATGCCGTCGTCGAGAACCAGCTGTACATCGTCGAACCCGGCAGCGACGCCTTCTCCGAGGCAATCCAGAGTCGCCTCGACCATGTGTCGTCGCGCAGCAACCCGGCCTTGAGCTTCGACATCTTCTGATGGTCGTTCGCAACCCCGGCCCGCTGGGTCACGCGGTGGAGCCGCCGTCGATCACAAGCAGATGGCCGCTGACGAACTCAGCGAGATTAGAGACCAGAAACAGCACCCCTCGGGCGATGTGATCGGGTTGGCCAGCGAGGCCGACCGGGTTTGCGGCGATGCGAGCTTCGACGTCGAGCCCACCCTGTCGCAACGGTTCCATCTGTTCTTGGACGCCGGGGGTGTCGATGATGCCAGGAGCGATTGCGTTCACTCGAATACCTTGTCGACCGAGCTCATTTGCATGGGCTTTAGTCAGCGCGATCACGGCGCCCTTCGATGCCGAATAGGCCGAGATGTTGGCGCCTCCGCTGAGCGCCGCAATCGAGGCCATGTTCACGATGGACCCGCCGTTCGGCATACGTGCGGCCGCTTCACGAGTTGCGCTGAACTGCGCTCTGACGTTGACATCGAGCATGCGGGTGATGAATTCGTCGGTGACCTTACCCACTGGACCGGTCGTGGGGTAGATGCCGGCGTTGTTGACCAAGATGTCAAGCCCGTCGGTACCAGCAGCACGGTCCACAGCGTGATCGAGTTGGGCGGCATCGGTGATGTCGCATGCCACGAACTCGCCACCTAACGAGTTGGCTAGCTCGGTGCCACTTGGGTCGAGATCAGCGATCGTGACATGGGCACCAGCTTCGCTGAGTCGATGCGCGCAGGCTGCGCCGATGCCTTTGGCGCCGCCGGTGATCAGTGCCCGTTTGCCGGTGAGATCGACCAGGTCGGCGATCGTTGGGTCATTCATGGTTGCTCCCGGGTTGGTTGAACAAAGTCTTCTCCGCGAAGGCGCTGTAGATACGAAGCGCTGAAACGCAAGTAACCCGAAGCGGTCGCTTCGAGATGCGAGCGAGTGTGTTTATGAAACGCTGCAAGCTTGTGGAAAGGCACCGCTGGGAACGAATGGTGCTCGGCGTGATAGGGCATGTTCCACGCCACGAACCTCACTATTGGGTTGGTGAAAACCGTACGGGTGTTCACGAACATTGAAGGGTGATCAGGACAGCCCGCATGCTCGGCGAGCAGGTACGCGCGCAGGAATGGGCCAGCCATTGCCATTGGCACCAGCCACGTGATCATGAGAACCCAGGTTCCGAGCGCAACACTGGCCGCGGTCGCAACGAGGTAGAGCAACAGTTGCAGGCGCGCATTTCGCTTGACGGTGCGTTTGGCTGATTCGGGCACGAAGTCGTCAGTGGTGCCGAAGGCCGAGGTCGATAGTAGCTTGCTCACGCGACCCACGAGGTCGGGGATGCCGGAAAGGTAGAGCGCGTACCGCCATGGTGTTGCGGGCCGCGCGGTAGCGAGCTCAGGATCGCGATCCGGGTCATTGGTGTAGCGATGATGAGCAAGGTGAAACGCGCGGAACCAGTCGAACTCGATCAGCACGACGAACCCACATAGGCGTCCGACCGCATCATTGAGACGTCGAGTGCGGAACGGCGTGCGATGCGCGGTTTCGTGCAGCAACGTGAAGAGGAATACGAGCAACATGCCTTGAATTAGCATCAACGCCGGGCGCCACGGGCCGGTTGTGAGAACCAGCCAGGTGCTCAATGCAAGCGCTGCAAGGTGGCCAGCAAGGTGACGCAATCCGGCAAGGTCAGACTTGCCGAGCAACTGCTGTCGTTCACTCGTCGTCAGTGCAGCCATGACATGGCTGTGGTCAACGTCTGACAAACTGGCGCTCCGTCCGGCTTCTACGTCTTGTCGATCGTACTGGCCGCAAGTGGCAGCAGGTGGCCGCACTATCACGGACACTCCAAAGCATGAAGGCCAGAGCGCCCGGGCCATTCTGAGTTTCTCGCCAACCACCTACCCAGTGTGACGGGGTGCACCACAACTGAGTGTCCTGGGCACATCCCCGCCCTCGGGAATCCTGTTTGATCGAGAGCGTCGAACGTCGTAGGTAGCCCAGAGCAAGCCGCTCGGGATCATGACGTGGTTCGTATCTGACGGCGCTGCTTCCACGCGATCTCGATCGACGGGTTCGGCGCAAGGGCATAGTGAACTGCGGCATTCGTTCTGCCTACGATGGGCGCATGCTCCACCCGTGTGTTGTGAAAAACAGTTGCCGATTCAGTGCGATCGCCGTGGCGCTGCTACTTGTCCTCACGGCATGTACTTCGGCGGACAACCGTGCCTCGACAACGTCCGATGCCGTCGCTGAGACGCGGGGCCAGGCTCCGGGCACAACGCCGACCGACGCAGCAGATCCTTCAAGCGACACAGGTAGCGGATCCGACGCGGCCGCTGCCTCTGTGCCTCGGCCGACAGCGGCCAATGCCGCCGGAACGGGGGAGACGATTGGCTACGAGGCGATGCAGGTGCTCGTGGCCGAGTTCGAAAGCAAGCCTGGAACGGTTGAGTACCGGACCTTGATCGACGGGAACGTCAGCGTGCTAACGACAGTCCTTACGACCGAGGATGGCCGCCTAACCCACCAGGCGTTTGTGTCTGGTCGGACAACCGAGTGGACCACGACGGTCGAACTAGAAACAGGACAGACGCTCACCAACCTTCACAACGTGGTGATCAATCCCGACAGTGATAGACCGTATATCGATCGGGCTGGCTATCAGCGAGACGAGGACGGGCAGCTAGAGGAAGACGAGGATTGGCAGTTCTCAATCGTGGACAGGTTACCGTTCCGAGTTGCTCGTCTGGGAACGATCGACGACCCCATCGAGATGCCGCAGGGCCCCTTTTCTTCGCCGGCTGACGAGACTCGCAACCCATATCTGGCAGACGGTGACTGGGAATACGAGTTCTTCGGATTGATGGAAGTGGATCCACTACCGGCATATGAGGGGCTGGGCACATGCGTCCTGCTTGTCGCCTCAACCACGCGGCTCAGAGGATCGAACAGCGTGCCGCTTGTCGAGGCGTACTCGGCAGCAGATCTTGCCATCGTCGTCGACGGCGAGTATCGCGAGTCTGATGGTCGGGGGATCTTTTCCGAACCGACCCGCTGCGATGTCCTGCCTGCCTTTGATGCTGGTTACGGCCTTATCGACGAGGGCTCCGTCGGTCCGGGCGCTACCAACCCAATCTTCGCCTCATTCGTGCTGGATGACGGAGAAGAGATCGATGCCGTCGCTCTGAGTCTCGATTTTGGAGGCGATTGGCCAATTCTGCACGCGACGCTGCCGCCTTGGGTCGAAGAGATTCCCGAACCCGATATGTCTCGATCGGCTGGCACCTCCATAGTTGGACTAGATCCAGATGACGGGCCTGCGGACGTGATCTACTCGGGGGTCCCGTACCGCATTGCTATCGACCAGCTAACTCGCGTCGAACGGACCGCCGACTTCTATGGCTCGAACGGTGTTGCCTGCTGGGTGATTACTGGAGAGATCACGCGGCTGGAACAATCCGAAGCGGACGAGTCGTTCAACGAGCGGCATGTGGGTCTGGTTGCGGACGGTCTGTTCCGGGAGGCGTTCAACCTTGGCGGCTTCGACTGCGACACCAGCGCGGTCGAGGCTGAAGGGCGGGTTGACCTGGCTAGGACCCAACTCGTCGCAAACGAACCTGTGCAGTTCTTCTTAGCGCAGTACTTCGAAACGTGGCGGGAACCGGAGCTCATTGCTTTTGGACTAGGCCGAGACGCGTCGTTCTTTGAGATGCGCGAGGGCGTAGATGCCTCTGCCCGTGAGGACAGCTCCGATATCAGTAGCGGCGTATCCGAGGCTGAACCACTCGCCCCTGGAATTGTGCAAGTCGCCGGTGTCGATTCGTGGTGCGAGGCGTACGAGAAGATGGAGAGCAATCAACGCATCCTCGGTCCGCTACCTCGCGATGATCGAAACCTGGCTCGACTCAGCTTCACCCAGACGCTGGAGAGCGTTGCGGCCGTCAACGAGCGCGCTCCCGCTGAGATCAGCGCCGAGATGCAACTCTTCCTCGAAACCTGGGAGAAGCTTGTCGACCTGCACCGAGCCGCCGACTGGTCAATCAACGACGTCCCCGGCGACTCCATCACCGCGGTCTCAGAGGAGAATCTCGACGCGATGATCATCGTGAGCGAGTTCAGGGACCGCCAGTGCTAGCTATAACCCAGCCGGCCGCTCGCTAATCACGCAGACTTCATCCAGGAGGACGCCCCGGACGAGGTAGGCCAAGGAATCGCCAATTTGCTCCACCCACGAAGCACCGCTGGCAGCCACTAGACCACCTACACGCCAGATCGATCTGGTCATTGTGCAATCCACAACACTTTTGTACCCCCGGTGGGATTCGAACCCACGACCAATGGATTAAAAGTCCACTGCGCTAACCAGACTGCGCCACGGAGGCGAATTGAGCGTAGCGGGCACTTTGGGGCGTGAGGTCCGGTTTAGGTCGACTTCCTTTCGGTAGGGTCTTGTCGTGAACGAATCCGAGCTACAGAACACCGAAGCGCCAACTCAGGCCGAGCGTTCTGCTGTTGGAGTAGACCTGGCAACTCGGCCCGATAGCGCGTGGCTCGACGCGGTCGCGAGCGAACTCGACGACACCGACCTGGTCCTCAAGTGCCTGGCGCGCGACTCAGCCAAGATATGCCAGACCTGCGACGCCGCTCACTCCGCTGGCGAGCTCGACGGCCGACCCATGCTGGCCCGCTGCGCCAGCACCAAACAACCCCGCTAGTTACGCAAATAGGGGCATTGTGTACGGCAGACGTACATCAGGCTCCTCATTTGGGCCCCGCAAGGGTTGTCAGATTTGGTCGGGGGTTGTCGCTTCGCCTTGGAAGTCGGCGAGCAACTCCAGCCGTTCGGCGAGCACAAAAACGCCCTCGTCGTCGAAGTGGAACGACAAGGCGCCCAGATTCGGCATGTGGCGAAACGGCAGGCCGAGGCTGGCTTCGATGCAGTAGATGATGCCGCCGTGCGCGGTCACGATCAGACGGTCGCCGGGCACATTCGCAATGACATCGCGTAGGCCCTGCTTGATCCGGGGAAGCAGTTCTGCATCGTGCTCGTAGCCCGGCGGGTACTTGCCTGCCTTGAGGAAGCCGGGATACTGCTCTTCGATCTCGGGGCGGGTCAGCCCGCTCCACTCGCCAGCATTGCGCTCGGCCAGATTGGCCGTTCGGTACGGCTGATCGAAGCCGAGATGGCGAGCAATGATGTCGCCAGTCGTGGCCGCCCGGTCGAGCGTCGACGATGCGATCCCATCGAACGGAACTTCTCCAGCGAGCTGAACCAAGTACGCCGCGCCTGCTTCGGCCTGCTCGACGCCGAGCGGGCTCAGAGGCGGATCGGCCTGGCCTTGCCACCGGCCTTGCGCGTTCCATTCGGACTGGCCATGCCTGACCATGAGAAACTCTGTCATCGCACCCGTGCGCTCTTCACTGGGTCCAAACCTATCGGCACCGATCTGTCGTGGCTCTCCCGCGTCGATAACATCAGCCTTATGGCCACTCTGCGCATGTTCGCCTCTGTTCGCGAAGCGGCAGGTGGTGAGCGCTCGATCACTATCGAAGGAAGCACGGTCGGCGAGGTCGTCGATGCCGCCGTCGACAAATTTGGCGGCCACTTTGCGGCGTTGCTGCCGACCTGTAAGACCTGGGTAAACGGCGAGCCAGCAGACCTGGACACCGCGGTTTCGGCCACCGACGAAGTTGCGATCCTGCCGCCAGTTTCGGGCGGATAGCAATCACATGGCGCAAACCAGCCTGGTTGCGTTCACGGTCTCGCGGCTAAGACGGGTACCGTAAGACGGTGACCATCGGTCAGCCAGACGCCTCAGCGACGATTGCCCTGTTGTCGCTGCACACCTCGCCGCTTGCGCAGCCCGGGTCGGGCGACAGCGGCGGAATGAACGTATACATCCGCGAGCTTGTTGGTCATCTCGCGCATACCGGCGCAGTGTGTCACGTCTACGTTCGCGCCTGGAGCCCGGATCTTCCCGCCGAAGTCATTCTTGAGCCGGGGGTGCGGGTCGTGCACATAGCCGCAGGGCCTTATGACCTCGAGAAAGAGCAGCTCTACGACATCGTCGACGAGTTTGCTGACAAGGTCGAAGCCGACATCATTGCCCAGGGCGGCGTCGATATCTTGCACGCCAACTACTGGCTCTCGGGCGTTGCCGGGCATCGCATCAAGCACCGCCTCGACATCCCTCTCGTCACAACTTTTCACACACTCGCCCGAGTCAAGGCCGAGACCGGCGACATCGAACCCGAGCGCCGGGCCCAAGCCGAAGCCAAGGTGATTGCCTGCAGCGATGCGGTGACCGCGAGCTGTGTGGCCGAGCGCAACTGGCTCGAACGGCTCTACAACACACCACCGGAACGCATCAGCTATGTGGTTCCCGGAGTTGAGCACGCCATCTTCTCGCCCGGTCTCCAGTCAGCAGCGCGCCAAGCGGTGGATCTCGACGACAAGCCCACCGTGCTTTTCGTTGGTCGTATCCAGCCGCTCAAAGGTGTGGCAGTCGCCACCGAGGCACTCGGCATGATGAAAAACAAGGACGCTCGGCTTGTGATCGTTGGCGGCCCGAGCGGTCGAGAGGGTGATCGGGAGCTGGCCTTGGTTCAAGCCGCCATCGCAAAGTACGGCCTGCAGGATCGGGTTCGGTTTGAAAAGCCGGTGCCACATCACATGTTGTCGAGCTGGTACCGGGCGGCCGACATTTGCATTGTTCCCAGCCGAAGCGAGTCCTTCGGGCTGGTGGCGCTCGAAGCTGCCGCCTGTGGCACCCCAGTAGTTGCGTCGTCGGTCGGCGGTCTACGCACGCTCGTCGATCACGGCGAAACCGGCTTCTTGGTTGCGGGCCGTGATCCGGCTGTCTTCGCCACCTACATGGATCAGATCTTCGCCAAACCAATGATGGCCAACGAGTTGGCCATGACGTCGTTTGAGCGGGCACAGAATTACCGGTGGTCAACAACTGCGCTACATCTGCGTGACCTGTATTCGCAGCTTGCGATACGTGAACCGGTGAACTGCTGATGCCGACCACCGCGCCCGATCAAGGTGAGCTCGATCGCATCGAGGCGCTCATCGACGACAGCCTGACTGCCGCTCAGGCCGAGATCGAAGCCATCGCTGCGGTCGAGCGGGGAGACATCGAGCTGCCGTTTTGGTATGTGCGCATCAATGGCGAAGCCAAACAGCACTTCAGCGCGGAGTACACACTGGGGCAGCGCACGTTGGTGTGCGAGAGCTACTTCATGCCAGAGCCCGAAGAAAACCGCGAGGCCGTTTTCGAGCAGTTGCTCACGCGAAACAAGACAATGCATCCGTTGCAGTTCGTGATCGGCGGCGAAAACGCAATCTACTTACGCGGCCACATTGACAATCGCCACGTCGATCCCGAAATCATCGACCGCATGCTGGCAGCGGTATACGACTACACCGAGCAATTCTTCGTGCCCGCCATGCGGCTGAGCTTCGGGTCGCGGTTCAATCGCTGACATGGAGAGCCGGTGAGTTGGTCTCGCAATCGCTGGCAGGCGTACCTGCAGTGGCGCGACTCGGGCGATCCACCCCCACCCGACGACGCCCGTCCCGCAAAGCTGCTCAAGGCCGACGTCGATCCCGAATTCATGAATCGCCAATCGCGAGCGCTCAGCATGGAGCCCGAAGGCGGCGCGGGCTAGCGAGTGGCGTGCACACCTGGGTCTGACCCCGATGGTGCACGCGGGTTGCTAGCCGGTGGCGACAGAGAAGCAGATGTCGAGCAAGGTTGCGGCTTCGCCGTTGCGGGTGAATGCTGGCAGCAATGCGGCGCCGATGCCGACGACCAACATCACGCTGGCCATGCCACCCGCGGGGAGTAGCCCTCGACTGCCGGCAGTGGCGGGCGGAGGATCGGCGATCGGCCCTTCGTCAATCGAAAGATGGATCAACAGAGCTGCAACGCCGAGGGCCACGGCGACCCACCACACCAGGTCGTAACTGCCGAAGCGATCGTGGGCCCAGCCTCCGCCGAGCGCCCCGCCGAAAGCGCCTAGTTGGTGTGAGAAGAACACGATGCCAAACAGTGCTCCCGAGTGGGTGGTGCCGAACTGTTCGGTGACCATGCCCGAGGTGAGTGGCACGGTCGAGAGCCACAACAGACCGATTGCACAGCCGAACAAGATCGTGTTGGTTGGGCTCGCAGGGAGCGCAACGTAGAGCGCGATGACGACCGCTCGAGCACCATAGATACCGGCCAGCAACTTGGTCTTGGAGTATTTGCCTCCAAGCGCCCCTGCGGCCAGCGAACCAAAGACGTTGAACAGCCCGATGAGCGCCAGCGCAGTGGTGGCGGTGCTTTCGTGTCCAAGGTCGCCGCCGTAGCGCGGCAGGTAGGCACCAATAAACGTCACATGGAAACCGCACACGAAGAACGCGGCGTTGAGCAGCAAATAGGGACGAGCTCGGGCAGCCCGACTGAGTTCTTGACGCAGGGTCCGATCCGTGGCGGTTGCGGCGGGTTCAGGGAAGAATCGCCGCGCGCTGCCACGCAGCGATGGAGTCAGCAAGATGGTTGACGCGGTCACGATGGCGAACGCCACGAACGTCTGCTCCCACGACCATCGCTCAATCAGAATCCGAGCCAGCGGCACCAGCGCAAACTGGCCGAGTGAGCCAACGGCGCTCACGACGCCCAGTGCCATCGATCGGCGTTCCGGACTCACCATGCGGCCAACCGCAGAGAGCACGACGGCGAAACTGGCAGCGCCGACCGCGATGCCCGTCAAGAAGCCCCCGGCGAAGATGATCATGAACACACTGTCGGCGGTGGACATCAGCAGCAGCGACGTGGCGTACAGAATGGTGCCGCCGGCGAAGGTCACGGCGCCGCCGTAGCGATCCGATACCGCACCTGCGACCGGTTGGCTGATACCCCACATCAGGCTTTGCACCGCAATGGCGATGCCCCACGGGCCTTGCGCACCGTCGAGAACCGCGTCGACAACGGGATCCAAGAACACGCCGTAGGTCGAACGCACGCCGAGTGAGATCGCGGTGAGCAGCCCACCAAAGGTAACGACCGCCCAGATCGGGAATGCCCCCTTACGGGTGCGGGTCGAGGAGGCCTCTACCGAAGTCATCGGTCAACCCTAATCGGGTCGAGCGAGGCGGAGCTAGACGATTTTATAAGCCAGGTGAGGATCGGTACGTGCCGCTCGTCGTAGTCGAAGAGGAGGAGATTTCGCCAGGCCAGAGAAAGACGCAGCTGGTCTCACATGTCGTCGATCGGTTCTCAGCGAGCGAGCGTGATCATCGAGACCCCATCGCCGACCGGCAGCAGTGCCACGTCGACCCGGTCATCGGTAACCATGGCGTCATTGAAGACGCGGAGCGCGATCGTGTCGTCGCTCTGGTCGGCATCGTCGACTATCTGGCCGTCCCACAAGACGTTGTCGACCAGCACCACGCTGCGAGCGTGCATCAGCGGTATGAGTTGATGGAGGTAACCCAAATAGCCAGTCTTGTCGGCATCGATGAACGCCATGTCGACACTCGTATCGGCAGGCAGTGCTGCGAGTGTCTCGGCTGCGGGAGCGATCCGCAGGTCGATGCGATCGGTCACGCCTGCTTCTTCCCAGTAGGGCTGGCCAATCGATGTCCACTCGTCGCTGATGTCGCAGGCAATCAACGTGGCATCCTCGCCGAGTTCTTGAGCAACAACGAGTGCCGAGTATCCGGTAAACACACCGACCTCGACCACCGTCTTTGGATGCATGATGCGAGCCAGCAGTCCCATAAAGCGCGCCTGCGGGAAGCCGATCTGCATCTGTGCATGCTCCATCGACTGAGTCTCGTCGATCAAGCGCTGTTCAAGGGCAGTTGGCGCAGTCGTGTGGGCTGAGAGATAGTGGGCTACCTCAGGGTTCAGAAAGGCAATGTCACTTGTCATTGCGGTTGACGGTAGTGCCGTCGCGCCTAAACGGAGTGTAGTGACTGGTGTCACAATCCGGAACCACTGCTTGGCTGCGACCGTCATACCAAGTGCCCCCTACGGAAAGAGAAGTTCGATGACGAATATCACCCGCCTTTTCGCTCTAGCCCTAGCCACTATGTTGTTCGCTGTGGCCTGCGGAAGCGATAGTGACGGACCAGAAGCAGCCTCCAGCTCCGCTTCGATCGCCGAAACCACAACGTCGGACACCGACGACAGCGATACCTCCAACGGCGATGCGGCTGCTCAAGACGAACGCATCGAAACGCTCTGGGTCGGCCCACAGCTGGTCGACTGCGTTGGCGAAGCCCCACAAAAATGTTTGCAGATCAAACGCGCTGCGGATGGGCAGGTCGAGTGGTTCTACAGCTCCATTGCTGGGTTCACTCACGAAGTCGGCACCAGCTATGTGATCAAGGTCGCCGTGACCGAGATCGCTGATCCACCAGCTGATGCTTCTTCGTTGAGCTACAAACTGGTTGAGATCGTACAGTCCTCTACCACCGACACTGCGGCAGACCTCGCCAACACGGGCTGGACGCTCACCGGCTTCCGCGACGGCCAACTGTTCGATCCAATTCCTTCCGAAGTCACCATCACCTTGGTCTTCGACGGCGACATGGTCAACGGTTCAGCTGGCTGCAACAGCTACATGGGCAGCTTCACCGCCTCGGGCAGCGAACTGACCTTCGGCCCACTAGGCGCCACCAAGAAGCTCTGCCCACCCGAGATCATGGAGCAAGAAGATCGCTACCTGCCACTGCTCGGAACCGTCGAGTCGGCCGAAGTGACCTTCGACGGCATGCTCGTGCTCAGCCCACCCAGCGGCCCGACCCTCGTCTTCGCCCCCGAGTAGTAGCTGGCGCTTTAGGTGTCCAGCAGGTCGGCGGGGATGAGCTCGGTGAGATCGACCGGGCGCCGCTCATCGATTGATCGGTGGGCGGCTTCGCCGATGGCGACGCTCCACAGTCCGTCGAACACGTCGACTTTGGGGGCCGAGTTCGTTCGGATGGCGTGAGAGAAATCCACATGCTCGAGGTAGCTAGAACCGTGGTGGAACCCGGCGACCTTGATGGTGTCGTTGGTGATCGCATGTTCTTCGACTTGGCCGATGAAGTGCTCGCCTCGACGGCCAATACGAACCGTGCTGTCGGGGATCAGCGCTTCGACCTTTCCGAGCTCGCCGACGACCGACAGTTCTTCTTGATTGCGGGTGGCCTCGGCGAACATGCACAGATCGAGCATGGCTCGAACGTTGCCGGGGTATTCGACGATGACATAGGCATTGTCCAAGATGTCGCTCTGCTCACCGGAGTACGTCTCGTTGAGGTGATTCAGGTTCTGGCCGCCCGACGCCATGACCGATACCGGGCGTCTGCCGACAATCAAGTTCATCAGGTCGAAGTAGTGGCAGCACTTCTCGACCAGTGTGCCGCCGGTGTTGCGGCTGAACCGGTTCCAGTCGCCAACCTTGGACAAGAACGGGAACCGATGTTCGCGGATGCTGACCATGTGCACGTCGCCCACCGTGCCTCCACGTACTTCCTGGACCAGGCGGGTGACCGGGGGCATGTAGCGATACTCGAGGCCAACCCATGTGAGTGCGCTGCGATTCTGTGCAGCGCGCACAACGTCGAGGCACTCGTCGGTGGTGATGCACATGGGCTTCTCGGTGAGCACATGGAGGTCGGTTGCCAACAGATCGCCAAGTACTGCGTGATGGGTGAAGTTCGGCGAGACCAGCACAACGGCATCGCAGATGTCGGCTTCGATCAAATCACGGTGATCCTCAAACGTGGCAACGCCGTTACCAACGGTTTTGGCGCCTTTTGCCAACGAGTCTGCGTCGGGGTCGCATACGGCAGTCACCGTGGCGCCATCGACTGCGGCCAAATTTTCGATGTGCTCAATGCCCATCATTCCGGTGCCGATGACGCCGTATCGGATCTGATCCATGGCGGCTCAGGCTAGCGCTGGTGATCCAGCACTAAGGGGGCTAGGGGATAGGTGTGCCGACTTCTTGGTAGCCCCACGAGTTGCGCGCGGTTGAGCTTCGCGCTGTGTCTATCCGCGCAACCTCTAACGTCGGAGTATGAGCGATTTGCCGAACCAGGGTGCCGACGGTCGTCTGCGGTGTTGGTGGCCCGGTGATCTCGATGACTACACGCTCTATCACGACGTAGAGTGGGGCCGGCCAACGCTCGACGATGTGCAGCTCTTCGAGAAGATCTGTCTCGAAGGGTTTCAGTCGGGCCTTTCATGGCTCACCATCCTGCGCAAGCGCGAGAACTTCCGGGCGGCTTTCGAGAACTTCGACTTCGCCAAGGTCGCCGATTTCGGCGAACCCGATGTCGAGCGATTGTTGCAAGACGCTGGGATCATCCGCCACCGAGGCAAGATCGAAGCCACCATCAACAATGCTGCCCGAGCGCTGGCGATGGTCGACGAGTTCGGATCGGTCAAGAACTACATCTGGCAGTGGCGACCCGAGGGCCGTGAACCAGATCTCAAAGATCCGTCACTGCAGATTGCGAACCAGACCGCGACTTCGGCCGCGCTCAGCAAGGACCTGAAGAAACGCGGTTGGAAGTTCTTTGGCCCGACCACGGCCTATGCCTTCATGCAGGCGATGGGTTTGGTCAATGATCACATCGAAGGGTGCGAATGGCACGCCATCTGTGCGGCCGAACAGGCCAGGGTCCCGTAGGAAGAGCCGGAGTGTCCGGGCCGGGCTGGACTACCGGAATGCAGGCATGACGAGGTCGCCGAAGCGAGTTGCCTCTTTGTCGTGGGGGTAGCCCGAAAGGCAGAAGCTGGTTATGCCGAGATCGATATAGCGCTGAATAGTCTCGGTCACTTGTTCTGCGGAGCCGACGATGGTCACGCCTGCGCCGTGGCGAATGGTGGTGATGCCGGCCCATAGGGTTTCGCTGAGCCAGTGGTCGTTCTCGGCTGCAGCGGTTGCGACTTCGCGCATGCGGGCATCGGCATGGGATTGAGCGCCGAGTGACTGTCGGCGGCGGTCACTCATCTGGGCACTGGCACCCGCAATCAATCCTTTGACCGCCGCTTGTGCTTCTTCGGCTGTCTCGCGGACCAGCACATGGCTGCGTAGTCCGTAGCGCAGGTCATCGGCGCGGCCGTGTTTGGCAGCTGCAGTTCGCACGGTTTCGAGGTCGGCGGCGATCTGGTCGAAAGTGTTGCTCCAGAACAGGTACACGTCGGCGTGGCGCGAGCCAACGTCGACGGCTGCCGGAGAGATGCCGCCGATGTAAAACGGTGGATGCGGATCCTGGAACGGCTTGGGTCGTACGTCGGCGTTCTCGACCTTGAGGTGTTCGCCTTGGTAGTCAAAGGGTCGTGTCTCGCGCCAGCACTGCTTCATCAGTGTGACTGTTTCGTCCATGTAGGCGTAACGCTGGTCGTGATCGAGGTACACACCATCGGCCCGGCTCTCGCGTTCGCCGCCACCGGCGATCAAGTTGATGCGTATCCGTCCACCCGACATTTGATCGAAGGTCGAGACCATCTTGGCCATCAAGGTCGGAGCGATCACGCCAGGACGGGCGGCGACAAGCATGTCGATCGTGGTGGTCTGCGGCACGAGCATCGCAGTGCTGATCCACGCGTCCCAACATGGCGCCGCAACCGGCACGAGCAGATACTCGAAGCCAGCCGTCTCGGCGGCCCGGGCGACGTTGACGAACAGTTCGTTGGAAGGCGGCACCATTGTTTCGCGGTCGGTGAGCGTTGCGCCATCGCCATAGGTAGGGACGAACCAGCCGAACTCCACTGCGTTGTTTGTCATGGCCGGTGGTTAGCGGCGCCCGCGCACGAGCACGCCTGGCCGAGCACCGGTTGGGTGCCCGTCTTGCCAGGTGACTTCGCCGGACACGATGGTGTAGCGGTAGCCGTCGGCCTTCTGAAGCAACCAGGGTGCGTCGGCTGGTAGGTCGTGAACCATCTCGGGTGGTGACAAGGTGAGGGCGTCGTAGTCGATCACGTTCACATCGCCACGTTTCCCGACCTGAAGCGTGCCCCGATCGCCGAGTCCGTAGAGCTCGGCGGTGTCGTGGGTCTGGAGCTTGATCGCTTCTTCGACGCGGAGCTTCGGACCGTTGGTGCGGTCGCGTGTCCAATGCGTGAGCCCCATGTTGCCTGGCCGTCGTAGTGGGTGTGAACGTCGACCCAGCCGGGCGCGACCAACAGGCCCGTGGCGTCGATTTCTTGGAGTCCGGGACCGACCTCGGTGCCGATCGCGGCCACGATGCCAACACCATTGACGTCTTTGTCAATAGCTATGTCGACAATGCAAGCTGGTGCTCCGGTGCCGTCGACCACGTTGCCATTGCGAATTACCAGGTCATGCATGAGATCCCCTTGTGCGTGCCGCGCTGTTCATCACCCTAGGACGAAGCGCTATATGATTTGGTATGGAAGCGGCTGACCCGGAACTACTCTCTCACCTCCAAGACCGGTTTGGATTCGACGATCACGACCTGGCTGCGAACCGGGTTGGTCTGCACAGTGATCGACAAAGACAGGAGTATCTCGCCAAGAAATTGCCGTACAAGCTCACGGCGCTTGCTCTTGTGGTCTCGTCATATAGCGGCTGGGGTGCAGCGAGCGATCAACGGAGCAGAGCTGGCGAGGCTTTCGATGTACCATACGACTGGGATCTCGGGCTCAAGGTGTTCGCTGCATTTCTGGCCTTCCTGCTCTTCGGGATCTATTCGGTGTGGTGGAAGATCAACCGCCTCCCACTGTCACGGGGTCCGAAATCGCTTACCGGCCCTACATCCTTCTTCCGGTACCGGCCACCAACGCTCTCGGGCGCGCGCTTTCCGGCTACTGCGATGATTGGCGTCGGCAAGGGAATACGAGGTCGCCATTTTCCCGTCGAGCCGGAGGATAAGTCGCTCGTGGAGCGCATGCCGTATGCAACGATCTACTGGAACCAGGGCAGCGCCAAAACCAAGGTGCACAGTATCGAACCGGCGCCTGCCCCGCTTGCGAGGCGACGAAGCAAGACCACTGCTCAGCCGAAACCAGGACCTCTGGGTCCACGGTCAGACCCCGATCAGCCAGAGCGTTAGCGGGCGATTTGGCGGTCAGGGGCGATCTTGAGGACGACGCGTTCGGATTGGATCTCGGGGCTGTAGTCGCCGCCGGTGTACTTCTGCGATAGCGAGTTGATGCTGGCCAGAGCGTCGGGACCGGTCACCGTCTCGACGACTCGGCCCCGGACCTCGGCGAACAGGTACGGGTTGCCTGCCTCCCAGATCGCAACCGTTACTCGAGGGTCGGCCTGCACGTTCTTGAACTTGCGCCGATGCACCTCGGTGTTGATCAATAGGTGGTCGTCGTCGCAGTGCACCCACATCACGTGGGTTTGTGGCTGCCCGTCGGGCATCAGCGTGGTCAGCGCAGCAAAGTTCTTGCCTTGCGCCAGGGTCTTAACAGCATCTTTGATCATGTTCTCGACGCTAGCGGCGCTCGACGAACGACAGCGTCAAGGTGTGGTGGACACACATGGCCGCCAGCTCCGGACCAGAGCTTATGGTTCCATCGCTCGGTCGATCCGTCGAACCGGCTGTTCTTCGACCAGACGAGCACCGCAGCTGGCTCGACCACCAACCCACCGGCACTAGTGAGTGCTGGATGACCAGTGGCCGCCGTCGTCGTTGCCGTGATGTGCTTCGGGAATCAGAAAGCCGCTCACCAGCGTCATGATGAAGTCATCGGCGGCGGTGAGATGCCCGTTGATTGTTTGCAGAACATCGCCCAGGGCGGTCTCGCCGAAGATCCAATCGCTGAGCGCCTCGTGGTTCGGTGCGGTAGACCCCGGCTGGGCAGCTACGGCCTCGTGGTAGAAGGTGCGCAGGTCATCGGCAAGGTGGCGGATCAAGATCGGCATCTCGAAAGCCCACTCGATGTCACCCGGGGTCGACTGAAGGTCACCGGTGTCCGCGATCGAACCCAGGGCAGCAGCCACGGCTTCGACCTGATCGGGTTGCGCCCCGGTTGCTCCGAACAGGGTGCGGCCGCGCTGGTTTCTCGTTTCGAGCGACCACGGTTTCAGCCGGGCAACCTCGGCGAGTAGCCGGCCGGTGTGCGAGGTGGCTTCGGCGACCGGCAGGTTCAGCGGACACGCCCACACGCCAGGACCAGCGACCGGAGGAGCCTCGATCGGGTAGTCCTGAATCGTTGGCTCAGACGCCGTGTCGAGCATGGCGAGGGCGCTGCGCATGACGTCTTTCTGGAAATCGGGATCGTCGGCGGCACCCAGCGGGCGACCCAACGGAAACGGCACCCACAGCGCACGGGGCGGGTTGACTGCTTCGCTCTGTTCGCGCACCAGGCTGATCGATGCGGTGGCGACACCGGCTCGTTCGATGTAGTTGGCAAGGGCGCCGACCGCGCCCGAACAGATCGGTCAAACCGGAATGAGCAGCGCAACATCGACGCCGTCGGCGGCCAGCAGCCGTCCGACTTCTTCGCCGGTGTCGCGCAGGGCGGCGTGGTTCGGCTGGGCGCCCATGAAAGAGTAGTGCCAGTTGGACACGCCGCCGATCTCGCCATCGTTGGCCATCTCGTGCAACCGCTCGAGCGGGAACGAAATGTTGGGGTCCTGCTGGAAGGCGCTTCGATCGAAGTTGGTGCTGATATGGGACAACACCAGGTCACCCCACTCGACGTCGCCAGGAACGATCCGATAGTCGACCGCACCTGCCTGGAACGGGGGATCGGTTCGGCGATGAAGCCCGGCCGTCGACACGATGGCAACGGTCGACTCATACAGTGGCCGTGGCGTAACCCACGGTGCCGACTCGACCGGCGACATCGCATCGGCGCGAGCCTGCAGATGGGCTTCTTCGGCAGGGTCAAGATCACTGAGGCGAACCATCAGTCAATCGTAGAACCTGGCCGACTCGGCACTGGTCTCGGCACTGATGTTCCATCGGTGAGCCGCACCCTCAGACCGAGGGCAGCAGGGTCACGCAGCCCCAGTCGTCGACAGTACTTCGCTGCACGACGGTCACATGGACGTCGGCGAGCAGCCGTTCGAACTGGTCGTCGAGGAACCCGCTCAAGATCAGCACGCCCTTAGTGAGATCGACGAGGGTAGCCATGAGCGGCAGCAGGTCGCCGATCACGATGTTGGCAACGACGACGTCGTAGTCATCGTCGATGGTCCCAAGCGGGTCGGTGCGGAGTTGCACAATTGACGACACGCGGTTGGCCTCGACATTTGCATCGGCCACTTCCAGAATGTCGTAGTCGAGGTCGATGCCCACTACACGTTTGGCGCCGAGCTTGGCGGCAGCGATCGACAAGATGCCGGTGCCGCAGCCAACATCGAGCACGCTCGCTCCAGAGACAACAGCCTCGTGAAGCGCGGCGATGGCGAGGCGGGTGGTCGGGTGATGACCCGAGCCGAAGGCGCGACCAGGATCGATGGAAATGTCAGCTGCGCCCGCTGGCCAGCTCGATGGGTCGTGCCAGGGTGCGTGCACGACGAAGTCGGCGACTTCGATCGGCTCGATCCATTTCATCCATTCGTCGCGCCACACAGCTTCGTCGCCGGTGTCCTCGAGTCGGCACGGCCAGCGCTCCACCAGCAGAGACCGGGCGGCCAGGGCGGCGTCGTCATTGTGAAACCCGACGATCAGGTTGAGTTCGTCACCGCTCGCTCGTTCCTCGATGGCGGTGGCCCCGAGTTGAAACAGCCAATCGCTACAGGCCTCGACATCGGCCTGGTCGATGCGCACAACCAGCACTCCCATTAGAACGTCACGGCGTCAGCCATACCGTTCGACGAGCACGGTGTTCGCGGTCGGCCACGCTTCGAGTGCCCATTGCCCAAACACTTCGCTCGACACTGATGCGCCGATGAGCCGGCGAGTTGGGTCGACCCAGAGGAATGAGCCCGATCCGCCGAAGTGGCCGAATGTCGACGGGTCATGACGGATGCCGGTCCAGTGCGGAGACTTGTTGCCCCGAATCTCAAACCCAAGCCCCCAAAGGTTGGGATCAGCCGCCCCGAATCCGGGGAGTACGCCTCGAAGTTCAGGGAACACGGGCGAAGTTGCCATGGCCAGCGTTTCGGGTGCGATCAACGTGGGGGTCAGCAGTTCGCGTCCGAAAGTAAGAAGATGACGCACCGATGCGCGCATGCCGTGGGCGGGCGAACCCGCAGCCTCAAAACCAGTGAGCCCCAGCGGGTCGATCACCGCTTCGACGACATAGTCGGTAAACGCAATCCCGGCAGCTTGCTCGATGTGTGCGCCGAGGCGTTCTATGCCGACGTTGGAGTAGATTCTGCGTGCGCCGGGCGCGAAGGTATGACTGGCATCGGACTCAAAGCCCAAGCCCGAAGCGTGCGCCATCAGGTGTCGAACTGTCGAGCCCTCAGGACCGGCCGGGTCACCGAGTGAGATGGTTCCTTCTTCGATCGCTACAAGCGCGGCGTAACACGTGAACAGCTTCGAGATCGAGGCGATACGAGTGACCCAGTCCAAGTCTCCGGTTGCGGCGAGCGTTGTTGCTTCGTCGGCAACCGCAAGCACGCTCGTTCCCGGCCAGGTCGAGGTCAAGACAGATAGGTCAGCTACTTCGTCATTCATTCCGTCTCAATTCTGAACCATGGGAGGAAGAACTGCACACATGGGCCAACAGCAATTGCCATCCAGATCGTTCCCAGCCCGGCTGTTCCGCCGAGCAGGATGCCGATGCCGAGGGCGCTGAGTTCAATTGCAGTGCGGGCCTTCCACGTCTCGATACCCCGTCGGTTTAGTCCGGTCATGATGCCATCGCGGGGCCCTGGTCCGAGAACTGCGCCCAGATACAGACCCGATCCCAGTCCCAGGATGACCGGCGAGATGCCAAGCAGCACGAGGCGAGCCGCAATGTTTTCGAGGTCAGGAACAACCGCAAGCGTGAGGTCGACAATCGGACCGATGACGACGACGTTGAGCACGGTGCCAAGACCCAACGGCTCCTTCATGAACCACAGGATGCAAAGTAACAGCACGCCTGTGAGCGACACGGTTGCGCCGATGCTGATACCAGTCTGTTCAGCCGCACCCTCGTGAAACACGGTCCACGGGCTGTTGCCGAGCACGGCTTCGATCGTCAGTGCAATCGAGATGCCAAACAGACACAAGCCGGCAACCAGCTGGATGATTCGCCGGGCGTGAGGCGGTGCAATGGGCAGAAAGAGGAAGCCCGCAAACGGCCGGGTGACCGGCACGGCAGGGGGTGACGCAGAACGCTGATTGGTTCGCTTGTTGATCACTCGTGAGGAAGGTGACCTGCTCGGTGGCCACCCTTCCAATCTTCCATCTTCGGCGATTCGCTGGTGCCACCCAGGACGTTGAGCTGAGGTGCTTCGCGCATACTGCGCTTCATCTCGGCGAACCCAGGGAACCGGGCCAAGGTGGTGACCGCGTCCCAAAGTGGCAGCGCGTCTTCGTCGGCAGGCACCCGGCTTATGACCGGACCGAAGAACGAAAGCCCGTCGGGCGGCTGAAAGGTGATAATTGGGGTGCCAACATCGCGGCCGGTGCGTGAAAGCGCTAGTTCGGTTTCGTCGTTAAGTAGCTGATCCCACGCATCGTCGTCGGCGCTCGCCGCATACTTGGGGTCGAGGCTGGCGGTTGTCAAACAAGCAGCCACTGCATCGACGGTTCCGAGCGCAGCTCTGGCCGCTTCGCCATCTGCTTGGTCGACGCTGAAGTAGCTATCTCCGTATGCGGTGTACAGGCCACCGAGTGGCTCGTGGCCCAAGTCGTCGCGGACGTGGGCGGCGGTGCGCAACATACGCAGGCCAGCCGTGTGCCCGTGGTCGTAGCCGGCCGGAAACTCGGTGGCATAGTCCTTGGCCTTGTTGATGAGCCGCAAGCTGATGAACCGCCACTCGACGCTGTAGTCAGACTGCTCGACAACTTTTTCGACCCAGCGCGAGGTGACCCATGCGAACGGGCAGATCGGATCAAAGAAGAATTCGATGTCGGCGTTGGCAGAAGGCATCTGCCGAACGTAGCAGCAGTGGGCATGCAGCCAAACGGGTTAAGGGCGATGCGCTTGGAACGCATCGCCCATGGTTCGTTCAGTTGGTCAAACCCGATGCTCGGCATCACCTTCTGGCTGGCTGAACTGCGGGGCACGAAACCTAGGAAATTTCTCGACATCGGTGTGGTGTGGACTGACCGCAGCAACCCAGCTGGGGGATGCCTTTGCGGCCCCTGTGAGCGGCGGCCCCTCTCTCAACAGACGCATGGGCCACGAGGTTTCTCGCGAGCCTTCCGTTACTTGGAGCCGTTGACTAGAGCTCGGCTTTGCGGATTTTGCCGAGTGCAGTCTTGGGTAGCGCATCGACGATGACGAGTTCCTTGGGGGCGTTCCATACTGGCAATTCGGCGCTTACCCAGTCACGGAGTTCTTCGAGCGAAGGGTCTCGGTCCTGGCTGCGCACGATCACCGCGACAACCCGGTGTCCCCATTCAGGGTCGGATCGGCCAATCACGGCAACTTCGGCGATGTCGCGATGGGTTTCGAGCACGCGCTCGATCCGGCGAGGCCACACGTTTTCGCCGCCGGTGATGATCATTTCGCCGGCTCGACCGTCGATCCAGAGCCGGCCGTCGGGATCGAGCCGACCGAGGTCGCCGGTGGGGAACCAGCCATCGCTCGTGAAGGGTGTGACTTCGCCGTCGCGGGTGCGATATGCACGAAGTAGAAGGTCAGCCTTGATCTGGATCTCGCCGTTCTCGTCGGCCCGCAGCTCGACACCGTCGAGCGGGTAACCCCCATAGACACATCCAGATCCGGTCTCGGTCATGCCATAGGTGGCGATGACATGGTCGGGAAGATCAGGCGGCGGCGCTGCACCACCGATGAGAACCTTGCGAAATCCGAAGATGTCGACCTGGTTAAGCGCTCGAGTCACGAGCGAAACTAAGGTCGCGCCATCTTTGGCTGCTTGGTCAGCTGCCGCGGCGTCGAATGTCGGGTGGACCACAAGGTCGGTGCCGGTGATCAAGGCGCGCATGATGACGGCGAGGCCACCAACATGAGCGGGCGGCAGGCAGCCAAGCCAGCAGTCAGACGCCGGGTCAGCCCCGAGTCCGCGACTGGTTGCGTGAGCGGATGCAGCGACCGACGCGTGGGTATGGATCACAGCCTTTGGTTCACCGGTCGTGCCCGAGGTCGCGACCACGATTGCGTCGTCGGCTGCGAGCCGCTGCCCCCCAGCAAGCGTCCGCCGCTCGCCGTCGGTGCTGATCACTGCGGTTGGCTGCGCAACAGCGATCACCCGCTCAGCTTCGGCCTTAGGGAGGCGTTGATCGAGCGGGAATGCTGCGTCGCCGCTGTCCCACACCTGTTGCAGGGCGTGGACGAATGCAGGCCCCGCAGCCACATCGAGCATGACGAGCTCAGCCATTGGAGTCTCGATCGGTCTGCTCTGACAGGTACGCGCCGAGTCGATCCGCGGCGCTGCCTTCGAACGACGCCAACACGATCTCCAACGGCGCTGACCACAGCGCGCCGCCATAGTGCAGATGGACCTTGACTTCGCTCGTGGTTGGGTCGACCGGTTCGAGGTTGGCGGTCAGAACCCACTCGGCGTGATCGCGGCCGTCGGTTTCTTGGCGTTCGAACCGCACCGCGTCACTCGTGAGTTCGGTGCGAATCATCCGCAGCCGCTTCGAACGAGCCAGTGGACCCAGCCTGGCCTTCAGCGTGACGAGCCATGCATTGTGGCCGTCGGCTGTGGCACCGCTCACCAGCGTGAGCCATTCGGGATAGGTGTTCAGGTCGGCGAGGGCGGCCATCGTGACCGCCGGTGATGCCTCGACGGTGGCCGTGATTGTGCGATCCACGACTTGATTGTGCAGGAACCTGAGCGTTTCCCCTCAGTCGCACGAGTACTCTCGGCTGGTGACCAATCAGCCTGCGGTGACCATCGATGATGTGCACAAGGCGGCGGCGCGACTCGCTGGGGCCCTCGAACGCACACCGTTGACCCATTCGCGAACGTTGTCAGAGATTGTGGGTGCAACGGTGCACCTCAAGTTCGAGAACCTGCAATACACCGGTTCGTTCAAAGGCCGCGGCGCACGCAATCGTCTCCTCGACGTGGCGCCCGGTACTGGTGTGATTGCCATGTCGGCCGGCAATCATGCTCAGGGAGTGGCCTATCACGGTGGGCTGCTCGGGCTTGAGACCACGATCGTGATGCCCGAGAACACGCCGTTCGTGAAAGTCGCTCGTACCCGTGATCTGGGTGCAACCGTCGAACTCGCCGGTGCTGACGTGATGGAGTCTGCAGTCGAGGCTCGTCGGATCGCTCAGGAGCGCGGGCTCGAGTTCATTCACCCGTTCGATGATCCGGTTGTCATTGCTGGCCAAGGCACCGTTGGTCTGGAGATGCTTGAACAACAACCCGAACTCGACGCCATCATTGCGGCGGTGGGCGGTGGCGGTCTTGCCTCGGGCATCGCGATCGCGGCCGCGGCCCACGATCGGCCGGTGCGGGTCATCGGTGTGCAAACCGAGCGGTACCCATCGATGGCCGACGCGCTCGCCGGACGAACCTCGACTGCGCTCGCAGGCTCGACCGTGGCCGACGGCATCGCAGTGAGCGAGCCAGGGGCGATCACCCAAGAATTGCTACGCGAGCATCGGGTGCAAGTGTTGGTGGTAAGCGAGGCCGCGATCGAAGAAGCGATCGCGCTGCTGCTTGAGATCGAAAAGACGGTCGTCGAGGGCGCAGGCGCTGCTGCGCTTGCCGCGTGCATGCAGTACCCCGATGTCTTTGCCGGGCAACGGGTGGGCCTGGTGCTCTGCGGCGGCAACATCGACCCGCGCACCCTGTCGAGCGTGACCTTGCGTGGTTTGGCGAACCAGGGCCGCCTCAATCGCATTCGGGTCGAACTCGACGACACGCCCGGACGGCTAGCGCAGGTTTCAAGCATCATCGCTGGCGCCAGGGCCAACGTTGTCCAAGTCGATCACGACGGTCTTGGATCAACCGGTGCCCGAAGCGCCTTGCTCGAGCTGCGCATCGACACGCTCGACTTCGGTCATGCCGAACAAGTCCTGGCCGCGTTGGTCGCCGATGGAATTCAGGCAACGCTGCTGCCGTGGTGACGGGCCTACGATTGGGCGAGATGCAGAGTGTGTGTGTTCGCCTCGGTGCGGGCGATGCTGATATCGATCCGCTTGAGCTTGGGGCTCGAACCGGGCTGTTGTGGAGCCGCAACGGTTTGATCCTCGCAGGTATCAACGAGGCAGCCCGTATCCCTGTGAGCAGGCCCGGTGGCGCTGCCCGGGCCCAAGCCGAGCTGGCTGACCTTGCGGGCCCGAGCGATTTAGCGCTTCCCGCAACGGGGCCGCTGGCATTTGGTGCGTTTCCGTTCGATCGTGAAGCACCTGGCGAGCTCATCGTGCCTCAAGTTGTGGTCGGGCTCGATCCCGCCGGCAATCGCTGGATGACGACCGTTGGTATCGGACACGATGATGGGCTGTCGTTAGCGCGCAGCCTGCTCACCACCCCAGCAGACACCGCCCCCCAAGCCACGTCGTACGAGTTGCGATCTGCGATCACGCCGGAACAGTGGCGAGACGACGTGGTCGCGGTGGTCCGTGACCGGATTCGCCAGGGCGAGTTCAACAAGGTCGTGCTCGCCAGAGAACTCCTGCTCGATACTAACGAGCCGATCGACGTAGCCGCCGTGCTTCGTCGGCTTCACCAGAGCTTTGGCACCGCGATTATCTTTGCGGTCGACGGGTTCGTCGGTGCATCGCCCGAGCTGCTCGTGTCGCGCGACGTCGAGATGGTGCGAGCTCATCCCTTGGCGGGCACAGCGCCTCGGTCGAGCGACCCGGTTCGCGACGGCGAACTTGCTGCGGCGCTCAACGTGTCGACCAAGGATCAAACTGAACACCGGATCACGATCGACTGGCTGCTCGACAACCTGTTGCCCTACTGCAGCTATGTCGATGCCGAACCCGAGCCCGCGATCATCACGCTGCCCAATGTGCATCACCTGGGTACCAAGGTCGAAGGACGCCTGTCGACCCCGGCCGCATCGGTACTCGAACTGGTGGCGGCCCTGCATCCAACTCCCGCAGTTGGCGGCGATCCTCAAGCCGCAGCGCTCCAAGCAATCGACCAAGTCGAACCCGGCGACCGAGGTTTGTACGCCGGGCCGGTCGGTTGGGTCGACGGTGCGGGCAACGGTGAGTTCGCGGTGGGTCTGCGGTCCGGTCACATCCGCGGCAAGACAGCGTCGGTGTGGGCCGGCGTAGGCGTGGTCAACGAAAGCGATCCAGAAGCCGAACTGGCAGAAACCCGAGCCAAGTTCCAAGCCATGCTCGGTGCCCTACTACGGCCTTGATAGTTGGCGTCTAAGATACATGACCAGCCAGGCATGTATATGCATTACTGATTGGTCATGTAGGTACACGGTTGACTCTCTGTCTCGGCGTGTCGCCCGGGTTGGCTTGGACACGGCTTATCCGCCTCGACGTCGAGCGCAAGGCCGATCTTTAACTGTGCCTCTCGAGGAATGGTCGCACAGCCTCGAGAAAGCCGGCGGTCTCCTCCTGGTGGATCCAGTGGCCGACCGGAATCGTCACAATCTCGCACATCGCCAACATTTCACGGGTCTCGGTCATCTCACTGTCATTGGAGTGACCCGCGACAAGCAGAACTGGGGCCTGAATCGATCCCGCATTCTCTCGCCACTGAGATTGAGGATCGTTCAGCTCGACAAAGAGCTGACGACGACCTAATCGATTCCAACGAGCGCGTTATGACGCGGTCGAAACCAGGGTGTCCAGGCGCGGCAACGACCCGGCACGGCGGTTTGTTGTGTCGGTCATGCCGATTGGTTTGGGCTGAGAAAGCGGGCGGCTGGCCGGAGAGGACAGGGTTTAGAAGCGTTGGTGGTCGGGGTCTTCGTTGGGTTTGGGGTAGGTGGTTCGGCGGGTGATGCGTCGTTGTGGTGGTGGGGGTCGGTCTCGCC
>ENA-ORXT01000737-ORXT01000737.1-marine-metagenome-genome-assembly--contig:-NODE-737-length-49341-cov-4.138194_pt1 | contig 49341 bp, 36 predicted proteins | sample MGYA00237868_ERZ511482 | MGnify/ENA metagenome assembly ERZ511482
TGTTAGTTTGCCTGATCTTTATGGTGGAAAAATCTGTGCAGCGATGGATAGGCAGCACCCCAGAGATTTGTTTGATGTAAGGTTGCTACTGGATGAGCAGGGGATTACCAGAGAAATATTGGTCGGCTTTTTAACGTATACGCTTAGTCATCCTCGACCCATTAATGAGGTCATGTCGCCAAATTGGAAGCCGCTGGATGCACAGTTTCACAGTGAGTTTAAAGGGATGACGAGAGAGCCTGTGACATTGGCAATACTTGAGGCAACTCGTTCGGAGCTGGTTGCCGCTTTAAAGGCTAAGTTTACGAGTAGGGATCGGGATTTTCTGTTGTCATTTAAGCGTGGCGAGCCTGATTGGTTTTTATTTGATGAAATTGCCGCCGCTGAGTTGCCGGCTATTCGGTGGAAGCTAATCAACATTCAGGAACTGATGAAGAATGAGAAGAAGCATCAGGAGCAGCTGGCTAAGTTAGAGGGTGTTTTAGAGGAATGGTTGACGGTTGATTGAAGTGCCTCCTGAGGTGTCCAAAGCATGAGTTCTTGTATGTAGCTCGTCTCTATCAAACCTCTCAGCGCGAACTTCACGTTGCCACTCAACAGGGTCGTCAATATCGCTAAATGTTCCTGCTTTATGTAGCAGCTTTAAGGCGTTTTTAATGACTTCCTGTCGAGCTTCTTCAGATTCACATTGGAGCTGTGGAGCAATCGGAAGGCTTTTTAGGTAGCCAACAAAATGCATGACTTCTTCCAGCTGACGAGGAGTAAGCGTCATTGTGAAAACGGATAAGCCAAACCTTGTCGGTAAATTTAGTAAGCTAAGAGGTATTGCTAGCGCAAAAATGACGACAGATCAAATATTGAGTTTAACGAGAGAATCTGTGTGAATGGCGTTCTCATCGATTCTTGTGTCTTGTTAGATTTATTTACAAATGATTCACACTGGGCTGATTGGTCAGAAACAATTTTAGAGCAATACAGTCGAACCAATACCTTGTACATTAATTCAATTATTTATACCGAAATATCAATCGGTTTTGACCGAGTTGAAGAGGTTGAGGAGGCCATTGAGAGCTTAGGTATAAAGGTCTTAGAGATGCCAAGGGAAGCACTGTTTTTAACAGGTAAAGCGTTTGTAAAATACCGAAGAAATAAAGGCACACAGAATTCCCCATTACCCGATTTTTTTATCGGTGCACATGCCTCAGTCTCGCAATTTACACTGATTACTAGAGATTTATCAAAGTATAAAACTTACTTTCCGCAGGTGGAATTGATACATCCTGCGCAGTGTTCGATAACAACATAGAGATCTTTCAAATTTATGCAATGTCCATGTCAATCGAAAAAGTCTTACAACGAATGCTGCGAGCCATACCATAACGGTGAACCAGCACCAACCGCCGAAACCCTCATGCGCTCTCGCTACAGCGCCTACGGTTTAAAAGACGACAAATACCTCTACAAAAGCTGGTCTAAAACCACCCGCCCAAGCAAAAAATCCCTAAGACAAAATCAAAACACTGAATGGCTCGGTTTGACCATCGTTCGCACAGAGCAAGGCACAATATTTGATTCTGAAGGTGTCGTAGAATTCATCGCACGCTATCAAGAAAATGGTCAGGAACAGCAGATTCATGAGGTTAGCCGCTTCATCCGCGAGAATGGAAAGTGGGTTTATTTAGAGGGTGAGTATAAAATTGAGCAATAGGTTAGTTTGAAATAAGTGGCTATGCACAGGGGATAAGCAGTGAAGTCTGTAATCTTGTCAGTTATCTTTTTGAGTGAATTGGCCTGAACTACTTCAGGCCAATTCAACTAAAAGGTCATCTACAATACGTCTTTTATGCAGATGATCTTAATACCTATTTATCGCGTAAAAAATTCAATAAATCTGAGTTCAATTTATCTTTATGGGTATCTGATAATCCATGCGGCGCGCCAGGGTAAATAATAAGCTTTGCACCTTTAATTAACGCTGCAGATGCTTTACCGGAGATATCAATAGGGACTATTTGGTCATCGTCACCATGTATTACCAGCGTTGGCACATCAAACTTAGCTAGGTCTTCACGAAAATCTGTTGCCGAGAAAGCAGCGATGGAATCATAAGTATTCTTTGCACCAGCCATCATGCCTTGTTGCCAGAATGACTGTATTAATCCTTGAGAAACCTTTGCATCAGGACGATTGAACCCAAAGAAAGGGCCTGAAGCGATATCCAAATACAGTTGCGATCTATTGTCATCTGATGCTTTTCTTAAGCCGTCAAAAACACTCAACGGTAGCCCGTTAGGATTAGTGTCAGTTTTCAGCATCAATGGCGGAACTGAACTGATCAAAGCGGCACGCTTGACGAGTTTGGTTCCATGACGTCCAATATAACGCGCTACTTCACCGCCGCCTGTAGAAAACCCGACTAACGTTACCGCCTTGAGGTTCAATGCATTGATAACTTCAGATAAATCATCTGCATAGTGGTCCATATCATTGCCCTCCCATGGTTGACTAGATCGTCCGTGACCTCGACGATCGTGAGCAATGACTCTGTATCCTTTTTCAGCAAGAAACTTCATTTGTGATTCCCAGCTGTCAGCATTTAAAGGCCAGCCATGGCTAAAGGTCACAACTTCTCCGCTTTTAGGTCCCCAGTCCTTATAATATATTTCTACATTATCTTTCGTGGTTATGATGCTGGCGGTGCGGTCAAAATGAGTTGCGGCCGTTGCTGCTGAGCCCGACAATAAAAATGTAGCCGTTACTAGGCCTTTTGAAAGTGCGTTAATGAGTTTTTTCATGTTGTGCCTCTATGCAAGTTAAAATTGAGTTCAGTTTTTGTTATTGGTTGGCACTGCGTGTGTCCAATCAACAGATGCTATTGTGGTTGAGTTATTAAGATAAATTGTTACAATAAAGGTTTAATTAATTGCAGATCGTATTTAATGGTTGATCGTCTAGCTTCATTGTTTGAACACTTTTCGTTAAAGGCTCATACATTTCAGTCCGGACCACTTTGTGGTGAGAATAAAGTGGAATTCAAAGAGTCTGTAGGACAACTGCACTTGATTAGAGAGGGGCGGGTAGAGGTATGGCATAAGCAAAAGAAGGTCTACAACATTGATCAGCCGAGTTTATTGTTTTACCCAAAACCATTGGCCAGACATTTTGTCAGTCCTGATCCTGAGGGGGCTAATTTTCTTTGCGCTCATGTATCTTTTGAGGGGGCTGAAGCAAACCCCATTGCTAATGCACTTCCTGAAAGTTTGTGCTTACCGCTTGATTCGCTGCCTCTGTGCGAGAGGGTTTTGTCATTATTATTTTTAGAAGCTGAAGCTAGTAGCTGTGGCTGTCAAGTTGTGCTTGATCGGCTTTTTGAGGTGTTAATGGTTCAACTATTGAGGGAGTTAATGGAAAGTGGCAAAGTTCAGGTAGGTATTCTAGCGGGCCTAGCTGACCCGAAATTACGCCGAGCTATTGTAGCTATCCATGAAAAACCTGAAATAGATTGGACTGTCGAAAGTCTAGCAGCAGAGGCAAGGATGTCTCGTAGTGTTTTCTCCAATCGATTTCATGAGGCAACTGGTGAAACACCTGCTAAATACTTGCAACGCTGGCGAATTGGATTGGTTAAAAAGTGGATTAAGAATGGCCAGTCTCTAAAGCTCGTGACAGAAGAAGCAGGCTATAAAAGTGAAGCTGCCTTATCGAGAGCGTTTAAGTCTCAATGTGGGCTTTCGCCGAGAGAATGGCTTCAGCAGAATTGAGAGTAAAAGTCGATGCTGAAGGCATAGGAGAATTCATCGCTCGCTATCAAGAAAACGATCACGAACAACAGATCCATGAAGTTAGCCGTTTCATTCGAGAAAATGGAAAGTGGGCCTACCTAGACGGCGATTATTAAGATGATTCTCTGTCGTTAAGCGTTTTTTCTTGACCTTAATCCCCGCTTTATTTATTGTCAGGTCACCAGACAATAAACTGTTGAAATACTAATGAGCCAAACACACAACATTCTACCAATCAATCCAATCAATCCAGCCAAGCTTCTGCTCGTGGTGGGTATTGTGGTGTCTGTCGTGGTGGTCAACGAGACTACGCCGTAGCGGTTTATTAGAGAAAATTCTAAAAACCCTTCGGCGAAAGTCGAAGGGTTTTTTTTTGCCCAATTTATTTTATTAGTACAGCCAAGAGATGTGAGAGCAATCATGAACGAGCCAGCCAGTAATACCGCAAGCAACCCAATACCCGAGACCGCACAGCAACTATCAGGGTCTCAACTGATTATCAAACTTTTGGAACGTCAAGGCATCACGCACATTGCGGGTGTCCCGGGCGGTGCTGCGTTGCCACTGTATGATTCATTAGTGGGAAGCAGCATTAAGCACGTCCTTGCGCGCCACGAACAAGGTGCGGGCTTTATTGCACAGGGTATGGCAAGGGTGTCTGGTGAAGCGCAGGTTTGTTTTGCAAGTTCAGGGCCGGGCGCGAGTAATTTAATTACCGCCGTTGCCGATGCACGTCTAGACTCGGTGCCGCTGATCGCCATTACCGGTCAGGTGCCACAGCAAATGATTGGTACCGATGCCTTTCAAGAGATTGATACTTTCGGCTTGATGCTACCGATCACTAAACACAATTGGATGGTGCGATCGGCAGAGGAGTTATTAACCGTTATTCCTGAAGCTTTTCGCATTGCCTTATCAGGTCGCCCGGGACCTGTATCGATCGATGTACCTAAAGATGTTCAAAACCAGTTAGTCGATATTACCGAGTGGCCTGAGCCTGGTGTTGCAGAAGCCACGCCTGAGTTTGATGAGCAAGCGGTTGACGCGATGCTGGTTAAAATTCGCGAGTCGCACAAACCATTACTCATGATTGGCGGCGGCATTGTTTACTCCGGTGCGTCTGAGCAACTACGAGAGTTTGCAGAAAAGCTAGATGTTCCAACCGTGCAAACCTTTATGGGCCTTGGCATCTTGCCAAGTGATCACCGTTTATCACTTGGCATGTTAGGCATGCACGGGGCGCGCTACACAAACTACCTATTGGAAGAGTGTGATTTGTTGATTGGTTTAGGGGTTCGTTTTGATGACCGCGCTACCGGAAAGGTGGAGGCATTTTGCCCGCAAGCTGAAATCATTCATGTCGATATCGACCGTAGTGAGATTGGTAAAGTTAAAAACCCAGTGCTGTCAATTCAAGCGGATGTGGGTGAAGTACTCACCATTGCCAACCAACAGTTAGAAGCGATGCAGCGCCCACTTTGGCAGCAGCGCGTTGAACAGTTAAAAGCGGCGCACCCATTAATTTTAGATGGCGATGATGAGTTATTTCGCCCCTATGGTGCAATTAAAGCAGTCGCGAGTATTTTGGATGACACCGCGAATATCAGCACTGACGTTGGCCAGCACCAAATGTGGGTCGCTCAAGCCTATCCGTTTAATCGCCCACGCCAATGGATCAGTTCAGGTGGCTTAGGCACCATGGGCTTTGGTTTGCCGGCTGCAGTAGGTGCGGCGTTAGCACAACCGAATCGTAAAAGCGTCTGCTTTTCAGGAGATGGCAGCTTCATGATGAATATTCAGGAGTTAGCAACCGCTGCGGAAGAAAATTTGGATGTAAAAGTGATCATTTTAAACAATGGTCATCTTGGTCTAGTGCGCCAGCAGCAAACGTTGTTTTACGAGAAAAACCTTAACGCGGTGAAATACCAGCAGACCGTAGACTTTGCCAAAGTGGCTGAGGCGATGGGCTGTAAAGGGGTTAATTTAGCATTGTCAGATGACCCAATGACCGACTTGAAAAATGCGCTTTTAGAGCACGGCCCCTGCGTCATTAACCTACCCATCAGTGAAAAAGAAATGGTCTACCCCATGGTCGCTCCCGGCGGTGCTAACGCCGATATGATTGGAGGAGAAGCGCAATGAGTGCGGTAATGACTTCAAACACCGTTAAGCTGCAGCAATCCGTGCTGATGCTTACAGTCAATAACCACCCCGGTGTGATGTCTGCGGTGTGTGGATTGTTTTCAAGACGATCTTATAATCTAGAAGGGATTATGGTCAGGCCGATTCAAGGTACTGATGGCGCTCAGAGCAGGGTATGGCTGCTATTAAACGAGGTCGATAAACTTGAACAGGTTATGCGTCACACTGAGAAATTGGTGGATGTACTAACCGTGGATCGTCACAGGTTTGAAGACAGCGTATTTGCTAAAACAGAAGGCTTTTTTGAAGTCTAATGGCATTTAACGGTGTGTAAGGTTGTCGGCATTTTGCTGGCAGCCGGCCAAAGCCGTCGGTTCGGTAGTAACAAGTGCTTAGCACCGCTGCCGAATGGCACTGCAATGGGGCTTTATTCTGCAAGAAACTTAGCCGCGACTGTGGATGAATTAGTTTGTGTGGTTCCTCCTGAAAACTCAACGCTTGAAAAGCTATTTTCTGAAGACGGGTTTACAACGTCTATTAGTTTATTGGCAAAGCAGGGCATGAGTGAAAGCCTAAAAGCTGGGGTGGATTATTTTAAAAATGATCAAGCGGTGACAGGGTTTGTCATCGCGCTTGCCGATATGCCGTTGATTGGCGCAAGTACCTATCATAGCATTGCCGCCGAGCTTAGAAACCACGGTAAAATTGTTATGCCCATCCATCAAGGCAGGCGAGGTCACCCCGTTGGTTTTAGTGCGCATTACCGCGATCAATTGCTGGCACTTCAGGGGGATGAAGGCGCGAAGAGTTTGTTTGAGAAATATAAACAAGACATTACACTGATTAATGTTGATGATCCGGGTATTCACCAAGACTTTGATACCTTATCGACGTTTGAATCGTACTTTTTTGAGTAGCGTTTTAATGAACACACTGCCTAAGTCCCGCTTTCTGGACCGCGCCACGCCCCCTTCAATTTTTACCATGGTCGCCTTGGTTGCCGCAGCTTCCATTCCGCTCAATATCTTCCTTGCGACTCTACCTGCAATGGCAGAGTACTTTGAAACGCCGTACTCGGTGATGCAGTTTGCTGTCACGGGCTTTTTAGTGCTCACTGGGCTACTACAGCTTGTTATCGGGCCATTGTCCGATCGTTTAGGGCGACGGCCTGTGTTAATGGTCTCGCTGGGCATTTTTATCCTCGCCTCCACAGGTGCAGCGCTTGCAACAAGTTTCAATGAGTTCATGGCTTTTCGATTGATTCAGGCGGTGGTGATTGCGGGTACCGCGATTTCTCGGGCGTCAGTTCGAGATATGGTGGCGCGTGAAAAGGCTGCTAGTTTGATTGGCTATATCACCATGGGCATGGCCTTAGCGCCGATGTTAACACCACCATTGGGCGGGTATCTTGGCGCAACCTATGGCTGGCAGATCAACTTTCATGTGTTAACTGGCGCCGGTGTATTCGTCTTTATACTGAGCTATTTTGATTATGGTGAAACCAACCTAAAACGCTCTGCAAGTTTTACCGAGCAGTTCAAGGCCTACCCGCAACTCGTTACTTCAAGGCGCTTTTGGGGTTATGCCTTAACCACTGCGTTTTCTGCTGCCTGCTACTTTGCTTATTTGGGTGGTGCACCTTATGTCGGCGCGGTTGTTTATAAGCTAGGGCCGGAAGAGATTGGGCTTTACCTTATGTTTACCCCGCTAGGTTATATTATGGGTAATTTCATTAGCGGGCGGTTTTCAAGTGTGCTTGGACTTGAGAAAATGTTGGTTATTGGGTGTTTATTAGTATTGCTACCGATGCTGGCGTGTTTAGCGGTTATCCTTGCCGGCGTAGCACACCCCATGGGGTTCTTCGCGTTTACATTATCGATTGGGTTAGGCAATGGCATGGTATTGCCCAATGCAACGGCCGGTATGCTCGATGTAAACCCAAGTTTGGCGGGCTCGGCCTCAGGGTTAGGTGGTGCGGTGTTGACGTTAGGTGGGGCGGCTTTTTCAGCAGCAGCAGCGTTCTTTTTGACTGAAACGTCAGGAGCGTTGCCGTTAGTGATCTGCATTGTTATCGCAAGTTCATGTGCTTTATTGTTGACGGCCTATACGATTAAAGTGGAGCGGCAGGTTAGGGATTTGTAGCCCCATGTACAATCTGAAGCACGATTGGCATTCACACATCGAGTCAGATAGGCTCAATGTGGTAACTACCATTTTAAACACATACTGACTATAAAAGGTGACTTACAGCGCTTTAAACAGTTGATACTCGATATCGCCGCTTAATTGCTCTTCTGAAGACATATAATAATCGCCTTCATTCCAGACGCCACCCAAGTAACCCCGCGCTGTCATGGGCTTAGTCTTGTTAGCAGCTTCTATTTTTTTCATGGCAGATTGTAGTTTTGCTTTAGTAATGGGGTATATTTTATCGCTGCCCATTATCACCAAGCAATTATTTAAAAATTGATCAATTAAGCGGTTATCGGTTTTAAACCCAATTAATATGGACGAGGAGCCGTCATAACTAGGTAAGGGGGGTTCAACTGTTTTGGTCGGGCCAGTGTATTTGATGTTGGCAAAGGTTTTATAAAAGACCTTAAAATTACAGGCCCTGTAAAGCGCTAGGCTTAGATTACTGTCTAGCACAGGCGCTAATACCTTCTTCACATCATCAAACGTTTCACCGGCTTTAAATTGCATATTGATTTTTGACAGGCGAGAGTCTGTATGAAAATCAGTAAGCAGCATGATCATTTGTTCATAGTCAGTTTTAAGCTGAAAGCTAGGGTCTTTGGCTGAGGTAATAACAGGGCAATCTTTTGTATATTGTCTAATGATTTCAAAGTCAGTCTTCATCCCTAAGACCATGGGGAACTGCTTGTTTTCGTAGTCCATCATTTGATAGTCAATGAGGTTGTCGAGAATACCTTCTCTATCACAGGCTGGGCTTGCAAAGGCGTTAGAAGCACTTAATAGAGCGATGAGTAGGATAAATTTTTTCATCGTTTGACCATCTGTGATTAATAGGTTTGTGCTATTAACAAGTATAGTCGTGAACTATGAATAAAACCTGTGTTTGTGTTGTAAGCAGTTTTTAGAGAAACTTTCTCACAAACAAACAGCCCATCGCCACACTAGGCCCAACGCCAAACGCAAACAACACCGTACCGACCCCAACAACTCCACCAAGATACCAACCAATAGATACCACCGTTACCTCGATCCCAATGCGAATATAAGCGATCGGAAAGCCAGTCATAGCCTGCAAGCCTTTCATCAAGCCATCCCTCGGTCCAGCGCCAAGGTTTGCTGTCAGATACATCCCAGAAGCAATCCCAATCACCAAAACACCCATAAGCGCCTGTAGTACCTGAAAAAACAGCGTTTCTGGGTAGGGCAACATTACAATAGAAAAATCAATCATAAACGCAATAATCAGCGCATTGAGTATCGTGCCCATACCGGGTTTTTGCTTAAGCGGTACCCATAGCGCTAACACAGCAAAGCTTACAATCATGGTGATAAAGCCAATGCTCCAGCCAGTGTGAATAGCGATGCCTTGGGCAAGCACCGTCCACGGGCTGACTCCAGCACTACTAGTAATTAACAGCGCCTCGCCAAGCCCAAACAACACTAACCCCAAGTTGAGATAGAAAAAAGTGAGTAGTTTGGGTTTTAAGGTGTAAGGCGTCGGTGAGCTCCAACTAAGCGTTGGTATCTCCTTTACTGAAAATATCTTCACCTAAGAGATGAACGTGACAGTGTTTTCAATTGTATCTCTGGGCGTTTTGGTGTTATTGATTTGTGCGGTTTCATCAGCATAGCCAAAAGAGATACCGCAGATGACCCCATTGCCTTCTGGGATTTGTGCGACCTCGTTAATTGGGTCAGGATACATCGCCAAAGCGCCTTGTGGGCAGGATGCCAATCCATTCTCTGTCATAAGCAGCATTAAGCTTTGCAGGTAAATACCGATATCAATTGCATTGGTAGGCCCCATGGAAAGCGGCATCGAGATAAACCCTACGTGAGGTGCGCCAAAGAATTCCCAGTTTTTGAGCATTAAGGCGTTACGTTTTTCTTTATCGCCACGTCCGATGTCCATCGTGCCATAAAGGCAGGCGGCACACTCATACTGGCGCTCTTTGTAGGTACCAGTGAGGCCGGTCATGCCGTTAACAAACGCGCCATTGCTTGGGTTTCCTTTAGCCACTTCAGCGACTAAAGATGCAGCTAAACGATCTTTTGCATCACCAGAAACAATGCTTAAGTGCCAAGGCTGCGTATTGCAGTTTGACGCAGCGTTACGCGCAGATTCTAAAATGCTCATTAGCAAATCCTGTGGAACAGGGTCCGGTTTAAAACCACGGATCGAGCGACGCTCTGCAAGTGCTTGTGCAACAGTCATATCATTCACCTTTAAATTCTGCTTTGCGCTTTTCGATAAACGCTTTCATGCCTTCTTTTTGGTCGCTTGTTGAGAAGCTTAAACCAAACGCCTGTGTCTCCATCAGGCAGGCAGTGTCAAGGTCCATATCTTGACCGCGCTGTACAAGTTGCTTGCTAAGCTTTATCGCTAGTGGGCCTTTCTTAGCAATGGTACGGCCAAGTTTTAAGGCTTCATCCATTAATTGGTCGGCTGGGTAGATATGGTTGATCAAGCCCCAGCTCAATGCTTGTTCGGCTTTAATGGTATTGCCCGTTATGATCAATTCCATGGCGCGAGCACGGCCGACCACGCGGGTTAGACGCTGTGAACCCCCTAAGCCTGGAGTAACGCCGAGGCTGACTTCAGGTTGTCCGAATTGAGCCGTGTCAGCGGCAATCATCCAGTCACAGCTCATGGCTAGCTCGCAACCACCGCCAAGGCAGAAGCCGTTGACTGCGGCGATGACTGGGATATCTAACAGTTCTAGTTTGCGGAAGGTTTTCATGCCTTGATCGCTGAAGCGTTGTGCTTCGATACCGTTTAGGCTTTGCATGGCTTTGATGTCGGCACCAGCTACGAAGGCTTTTTCGCCTGCGCCAGTTAGGATGAGTGCTCTAGCATCTGTGTCGGCTTCAATGATTGAGATGGCACCATCGATGTCTTTGATGGTTGGGCCGTTGAGTGCGTTGTAGCTTTCAGGGCGATTGATGGTGAGTAGGTAGAGGCCGGGTTCGGGCTGGTCTAGTAGGATGTTTTTGAAAGACATTTTGGTTCCTCTTTACGTAGGCATGGTATTCATCATAAACGCTTAGGCTCTCTATTAACTCGCTGCGCTCCTTAACAGGGTCGCAATGCGCTTTTTCTGATGAATCAGATGCCTACTTGTTTTCGTTTCTAACTGATGCAGCTATAGTATTTCGTAATGTGGGCGCTTGTCAGTAGACTCGTTACATATTTCTTCTGTATTGGCCGCCGACGTTGAATAGTGTTTCTGATATTTGGCCTAGCGAGCAGTGGCGCACTGCTTCCATTAGCTCTACAAAGACGTTTTCGTCGTTTATTGCAGCGTGCTGTATGCGTTGCAGTGCTTCAGCGGTTTTATCTTGATGAGCCCCTTGGAAGGTTTCCAACCGCTTAATCTGACTCTGCTTTTCTTCTTCAGTTGAGCGAGCTAGTTCGATATCAAACGTTTCAGGCCCAGCGGGGTTTAGGAAGGTATTTACTCCAATAATCGGCAAGCTCCCATCATGCTTTTTGTGCTCGTAAGACATAGACTCGTCTTGGATTTTTCCGCGCTGATAACCTGTTTCCATTGCGCCTAATACACCGCCACGTTCTGAGATTTTTTCAAACTCTAACAGTACCGCTTCTTCGACTAACTCGGTTAGCTCTTCGATGATGAAAGCGCCTTGTAATGGGTTTTCGTTTTTCGTGAGTCCCCATTCGTTATTGATGATCAGCTGGATAGCCAGAGCACGGCGTACAGAGCTTTCTGTCGGCGTTGTTATGGCTTCATCAAAGGCATTGGTGTGTAGGCTGTTGCAGTTGTCGTAGATAGCGATCAGCGCTTGCAGGGTGGTGCGGATGTCATTGAAATCCATCTCTTGTGCGTGTAGTGAACGACCTGAGGTCTGGATATGATATTTAAGCTTTTGGCTGCGTGAATTTCCGCCGTATTTGAATTTAATGGCGGTTGCCCAAATACGTCGAGCGACTCGTCCCATCACAGAATATTCTGGATCCATGCCGTTACTAAAGAAGAATGATAAGTTACCCGCAAAATCATCGATATTCATGCCTCGGGCTAGGTAGGTTTCCACATAGGTAAAGCCGTTGGAGAGTGTGAAGGCGAGTTGTGAGATGGGGTTAGCGCCGGCTTCTGCAATGTGATATCCCGAGATTGAAACGGAGTAGAAGTTTTTAACCTGCTGATCAACAAAGTACTGTTGAATGTCGCCCATCATTTTTAATGCAAATTCGGTTGAGAAGATGCAGGTGTTTTGTCCTTGATCTTCTTTAAGGATGTCGGCTTGAACTGTGCCTCTAACGCTTTTTAACGCGACTATCTTAAGTTCACCAAGTTCTGCATCATTCGGCGCGCGTGCTTCGGCTTCTGTGAATTTTGCAACTTGCTGATCAATCGCTGTGTTCAAGAACATCGCTAGTATCATTGGCGCAGGGCCGTTGATGGTCATAGACACAGAGGTTGTTGGGTCACACAAGTCAAAGCCGTCATACAGCGCTTTCATGTCATCTAATGTGGCGATCGACACACCGGAGTTACCGACTTTTCCATAGATGTCAGGGCGTAACGCTGGGTCTTGTCCGTAGAGCGTAACTGAGTCAAACGCTGTCGACAAACGCTTGGCTGGCGAGTGTTCTGAGAGCTTCTTAAAGCGGTTGTTGGTTCTAAACGCATCGCCTTCGCCGGCAAACATGCGAGTGGGGTCTTCGCCTTCACGTTTAAACGGAAACACGCCTGCGGTGTAAGGGAAAGTACCAGGTAAGTTCTCTAGCATTAACCATTGCAGCAGGTCGCCGTGGTCTGCAAATTTTGGTAATGAAACCTTCTGGACTTTCGTACCCGACAAGCTTTCATACGTTAGTTTGGTACGAATTTCTTTATCTCTAATAGTAATAACGTACTCATCACCGGAGTAGTTCTCGCAAATAGCTGGCCAGTCGGCTAATAATTTATGAGCCGGTGCTTCAAGTGCTTGATCACGTGCTTGTATGAGTTGATCTATTCCGCTATTAGCAATAAAGGCTTCTTCGATAGTTTGTGAGTTCGCCGCTGCTAACATTTGCACGCTGGCTTGCAATTGCTGGCGTTCACGCGCAATCACTGCTTGCTCGGCGACTTTCTTTTTATAGCTACGGATAGTTTCGGATATTTCTGCCAAATAACGCACACGCTCAGCCGGAATAATTACCGAGTTGCCGGACGATTTGCGGGTATTGGTTACGGGTAAAGTATCCTCAATGGCCTGCATGCCTTTGCTTTGTAATTCACTTAAGATATGTTGGTAAAGCGCGGTAATCCCATCGTCGTTAAAGCGCGCGGCAATGGTGCCAAAAACGGGCATGCCTTCAGGGGCTTGCATAAATGCCTCACGGTTGCGCTGCATTTGTTTGCACACATCGCGATAAGCATCTTCTGAGCCTTTACGGTCAAACTTGTTAATCGCCACAGCATCTGCAAAGTCGAGCATATCGATTTTTTCAAGCTGACTCTGCGCGCCAAACTCAGGTGTCATGACGTAAAGTGACGTATCCACCAGCGGCACAATCGCAGCATCACCTTGACCAATGCCCGGCGTTTCAACAATCACCATATCAAAGCCACAAAGTTTACAGGCGTTGATCACTTCGCTAATCACATCCGGTATTTCACCAATCGACTCACGCGTGGCAATTGAGCGCATATAAATATTTTCATGCTGATTTGCGTTCATTCGTATGCGATCGCCTAGCAAAGCGCCACCGGTTTTACGGCGGGTCGGGTCAACGGCGATAATGGCAATTTTAAGCTGGTCACTCTGGCCCAGCCTAAAACGTCGAATCAACTCATCGGTAAGTGACGATTTACCTGAGCCACCCGTACCCGTAATGCCTAACACAGGCACGGCGCGTGCCTGACTATCCGCTGCAGTGGCGATGTTCTCGCGCATGCATGCGTCTAAGGTATTATTTTCTAAAGCCGTGATCGTTTGGGAGAGGGCGCGCCAATCACCGTTAACTAACGGCTCAATCGTATCCGGTGCTTTTGCGCCGGGGTCATAGTCACAGCGCTCGATCATATCTAAAATCATGCCTTGCAAGCCCATTTTCTGGCCATCTTCAGGGGCATAGAGTCGGGTGACGCCATAGTCGTGCAGTGCTTGGATTTCAGCAGGGATAATCACGCCACCACCACCGCCAAATATCCGAATATCTTCGCCGCCTTTCTCCTTTAGCATATCGACCATGTATTTTAAGTACTCGACATGACCGCCTTGGTAAGAGCTAATCGCAATGGCATGAGCGTCCTCTTGAATGGCTGCATCTACAATTTCAGCAACCGAGCGGTTGTGACCTAAATGGATGACTTCAACCCCGCTTGACTGCAGGATGCGGCGCATAATATTAATAGCAGCATCGTGACCATCGTAAAGGCTGGCTGCGGTAACAAATCGAACGGGGCGTTTATTTTTGTTATTGGCAGGTTGTTGGGTATTGGGTTTAGTCATGTTAAACCATCCGGTTTGATGCTGTTAAGTGTGGCATCAAACATAGCTTGCGTTTACGTAAACGTCAACTTAAAAGATATGATAAGGTTCCCTAGTAAATCTGCACTTATGGATTAGTTTTGGAAAAACCCTCAATGCCTAGTACGACCTATACCATTTCAGAACTCTCCAAAGAGTTTGACGTGACCACGCGCGCCATCAGGCTGTATGAAGAGTCCGGCCTATTGGCACCTACGCGTGCGGGCAGTAAGCGTATTTATCAGGAGCGCGATAAGGTGCGCTTGCAGCTTATATTGCGCGGTAAGCGAATCGGATTTACATTGGCGCAGGTCAAGGAAATGTTTGATTTATATGACTCCAAACCCGTTGAAGGCGAGAAAAAACAGATCGTTTATTTGCTAGAGGTGATGGAGCAGCGCTTGGAAATTTTAAAACTGCAACGAGAGGAGTTGGAGTTGGCGTTAGTCGATATTCAAAGCGTGTGCGATAGGGCGCGAGAAACATTAACTGAGCTTGAGAAAACGTCTACCTAATCTTGCTATCGCTTAAGCGCAGCTATGTCTAGTCAGTAGCGGCAGTGTCACAATCTACATTGCGACACTGCTACTGTTTTAACCGTTAACAATTAAAACGGCCTATCAGCGCTTAATTTTCTCTAAGTGCCAGATATCCCGATTGTATTCTTCCATAGTGCGGTCGGTTGAAAAGAAGCCACTGTTAGCAGTATTTAAAATACTCATGCGTGACCACTTATCTTGGTCGCGCCATGTTTCTGACACGGCCTGCTGTGTGTCAACGTAACTTCTAAAGTCAGCGAGCGTCATCCACGGGTCATGTGGGTTCATTAGGGTATTGATGATATTGTCAAAAATACCCGGCTCATTGGCGTTAAAATGGGCCGATTTAAGCAGTTTCAGTACCGCCTGTAAGTCCTCATCACTGTCGATGTAATGATGCGGATTGTAATCGGCTTTTAACGCTTCAACCTCTTGCTCTTTTAAGCCAAACAAGAAGAAATTCTCTTCGCCTACCGCATCTAATATTTCGATATTAGCCCCGTCATAGGTGCCAATAGTGATGGCACCGTTCATCATGAACTTCATATTACCCGTGCCAGAGGCCTCTTTACCGGCGGTGGAGATCTGTTCTGACAAATCAGCACCGGGTGCGATGATTTCCATCGACGACACGTTGTAATTGGGTAAGAAAGCAAGTTTCAGCTTATCAGCGACATCCACGTCATTGTTGACCAGCTCAGCAACGTTATTAATCAGCTTGATGATATCTTTTGCAATGACATAACCCGGCGCGGCTTTACCGCCGATCAGCACACAGCGAGCACTCCAATTATCGGTATTGCCTTGCTTGATTTGGTTATAAAGGTGGATGACGTGTAACACATTTAGTAATTGGCGCTTGTATTCGTGAATACGCTTTACCTGCACATCAAACATGGCGTTCACATCAAACTCAACACCGCAGCTTTCTTTTACTAACAGTGCAAGGCGGGTTTTATTGGCTTGTTTAACGGCTTTCCACGTTTGCTGAAAAGCTTGCTGATCTTTTTCAGCAAACGGCGTTAGCGCTTTAATTTCCGCTAGGTTTTGGATCCAGTGATCGCCAATTTTACTGCTGATCAATTCGGTCATCATCGGGTTGGCATGGGCTACCCAACGTCGAGGCGTTACGCCGTTGGTTTTATTGTTAAACTTTTCTGGCCATAATGCGTAAAAGTCACTGAATAGGCCTTTTTGCAATAGTTCAGAATGCAAAGCGGCAACGCCATTAATTGAAAAGCTACCCACTATCGCCAAATTAGCCATGCGGACGTACTTTTCATGACCCTCTTCAATGATAGACATAGCGGCTTGGCGCTCGGTGTCGCCCGGCCAGCGCTGCGTCACGATGCGCATGAAACGGCTGTTGATCTCATAAATGATATCAAGCAGTCTCGGTAGCAAGTTCTCAAACATACTAACAGACCATTTCTCAAGGGCCTCTGGCAGTAAGGTATGGTTAGTGTAGGCCAGTGATTTGGTCACGATATCCCATGCCTCATCCCACTGTAGCAGTTTATCATCCAGTAAAATTCGCATCAGTTCAGCGACCGATATAGTGGGGTGGGTATCGTTCATCTGAAAGACGTTTTCAGCTGCAAACTGACTGTAGTCCGGTTTGCCATCAAAACGCTTTTCCCACTCACGAATAACATCCTGAATACTGGCTGAGGCTAGAAAGTACTGCTGTTTTAAGCGCAGTTCTTTACCACTTTCGGTCGAATCATTGGGGTACAGCACCATCGAGATATTTTCAGCGCTGTTTTTAGCCCCCACAGAGTCAGAATAACTACCGGCGTTAAACTCATCGAGGTTAAATTCATCTGTCGCCGTGGCTTTCCATAGGCGTAAAGTGTTGACCGTGTCGTTATGAAAGCCTGTGACGGGCATATCATAAGGTATGGCAACCACATCGCTGGTATTGGCCCAATGAGCCACCATGCGGCCATCATCCGTTTTTCGATATTGCGTTTGACCTCCAAACTTGATGCGTACCGAGTGCTCGGGGCGTACGATTTCCCAAGGGTTGCCATCGCGTAGCCATTGGTCTGGTTCTTCGTCTTGAAAACCATTGATGATTTCTTGACGGAACATGCCGTACTGGTAGCGTATACCGTAGCCGGTTACTGGCAGCTGTAGCGTGGCGCAGCTATCTAAAAAACATGCCGCTAGTCGGCCTAAGCCTCCATTCCCTAAGCCTGCGTCCGCTTCGGCTTCTTGAACATCTTCGAGTTTAAAACTCATCGACTCTAGCGCTTGGCGCGTAGGCTCTTGAACATCAAGGTTGAGTAAGTGATTACCTAAAGCACGGCCGATTAGAAACTCTAATGAAACATAGTAGGCGCGACGTACCCCGGGCTTTTTTTGAGCCAAGCTAGTATTGCGCCAATCGGCCATAATACGATCGCGCAGCGTAAGGCTAAGCGCGTTGTAAACATACGTAGGCGTTGTTTCAGTGCTGCGGCCTAAAAAATAGGTGAGGTAATGATTGAAGCTTGCTTCAATTGCGTTGCTATCAAGCGATAGTTTATTCATAAGTGGTCGGTATTGTTTAGTTTGATCGATGTTGCTCATTGTGTTTGTCCTAATCTGACAGGCTATATCGGGTCACGATGATCCAAGTCAGCCTATCCATCTGTTGCGGTGTTGTTATTGATAGAGTGCTAGGTAGCGCTTTGCGCTTATTTCCCAGCTAAAGTCTTCGCTCATGGCCTTTTTTTGGATCGCCTGCCATACCGGGGCGTTTTCATACAGGTCGATTGCTCGGTGCATGGTGGCTATCAAGGTATTCGTCTCTGTTGTTGGCATTATAAAGCCATTTGCCGTGCCGTCTGCGATGTTTTCATCAGATGCATCGATGACTGTATCGGCTAAACCGCCGGTATTGGTGACAATTGGCAGCGTCCCGTAGCGCAAGCTGTACATCTGGTTTAAACCACACGGTTCATAGCGCGATGGCATGAGGAAAATGTCACTGCCCGCCTCGACCAAATGAGCCATATATTCAGAATACCCGAGGTAACAAAACACGCGCTGTGGGTGCTGATTTCTTAAGTCTTGAATGACGCTTTCGAAATAAGTACTGCCAGAGCCCATCAAAACAAAGTTTGCATTGCTTTGCGCTAACATCGCAGGGATTGCTTGCATGATAAGATCGACCCCTTTTTGTTCGGTTAGGCGTGTGACCATACCAAACAGCGGGGCGTCGAGCATTTCATCATCTACCTCTGTGAGGTGCTCTGAGAGTAGGGCGTGTTTATTTTGCCGCTTGCCAGGCTGTACTTTATCCACGCTATAGTGATGATTGAGGTAGGTATCGCTGGCAGGGTTCCAAATTGCCTCATCGATGCCGTTTAAAATGCCTGTCAATTTATAGTGTCTAGAGCTTAATATCCCATCCATACCGTAGCCAAACGCTGGGGTGCAAATTTCTTTAGCGTAGGTTGGGCTGACGGTGGTGATGGCATCGGCGTAAATTATGCCCGCTTTAAGCATTGAAAAACCGCCATAAAATTCAACGCCTTCTGATGACCACCAAGCCTCGGGTAGTCTCAATGACTGAAAGTGCTGCCGTGAAAACTGACCGCTAAAAGCCAAATTATGGATGGTAAACAGGCGCTTAGGACGGTGATGATGCATATCCAAAAATGCGGGGATTAGGCCACACTGCCAGTCACTTGCGTGCACAACATCCGCCCGCCAACCGTCGATTACGTGCCCTGTGGCGATTTGTGAGACGGCCCAAGAAAATTGCGTATAGCGCTCCGCATTATCAAACCAGTCTTGGCCATCGGCGCTCACATAAGGATTACCCGGACGGTCAAACAATGCCTGACAATCAACTAACCAAACCGGCGTTTCAAACTGTTCATGGTGCGCTTCAAGCAGTCTAATGGTTGGCGTTTGATAGCCATACGGGGAGTCCATCCACCCCAGTATCTTTATATCGTGGCAATGTTTTAGTACGTCACGATAGGCCGGTAGGATGATTTTGACATCCTGATCCAATGCCTGAAGCGCCTTGGGTAAACTGTAAGCCACGTCGCCTAACCCGCCGGTTTTAACTAGAGGCCAGACCTCACTGCTTGCAAAAAGTACGTTCATTTCACAACCTTTAGATAAAGCGCCGCGAGTGGCGGTAGGGTTAATGCTAATGACTGCTGGTGATTCATATAGGGTGTATCTTGAGTGTCTATCATCTCAATATTGCCACAGTTGCTGCCGCTGTAGTGATTTGAGTCGGTATTGAGAATTTCTTGATAACTGCCTGCTGTTGGCACACCAATGCGGTAATTATGGCGAGGCACCGGTGTGAAGTTGAACACGCAGACAATATGATTGCCCTCACGGTCGGAGCGCAATAGCGCCAGCACCGACTGGTCTGAATCGTTACAATCGATCCAGCTAAAACCGTCATGTGAAAAGTCCAAATCGTGCAGAGCGGTTTCACCTGCGTAATGTGCGTTTAGGTCGGTGATTAATAAGCCAATGCCGCTGCGCTGTGTATCTGAAGCCGCTTGCCAGTTTAGCTGAGTCATCTCATTCCACTCTTCAGGCTGAGCAATCTCACCGCCCATAAACAGTAGCTTTTTGCCAGGGTGGGCGTACTGCCAAGCATAAAATAGACGCATATTTGCAAGTTTTTGCCAATGATCCCCCGGCATTTTTTCATACAAACTGCGCTTACCGTGAACGACCTCATCGTGTGATAGGGGTAGTACAAAATTTTCACTGTAGGAGTAAATTTGGCTAAAGGTAAGTTTATTGTGATGGTATTTACGGTGTACTGACTCTTGTTCGATATAATCTAAATTGTCATTCATCCAGCCCATATTCCACTTCATGGAAAAGCCTAAGCCGCCCATTTCAGGGGGCTTGGTGACCATTGGCCAAGTGGTTGATTCTTCTGCCATAGTAATTACGCCCGGCAGGGAGGTATGCACAATGCGATTCATGTCTTGTAAAAAGGTAACGGCTTCAAGGTTCTCTCGACCCCCAAACTCATTGGGCAGCCACTCGCCTGCATCACGGTCGTAATCAAGGTAGAGCATGGAGGCGACCGCATCGACGCGAAGGCCATCAATATGAAACTCTTCAATCCAGTAAAGCGCATTGGCTAATAGAAAATTACGCACTTCATTGAGTCCGTAATTGAAGATGAGCGTGCCCCATTCTTTGTGTTCGCCTTTGCGACTGTCTTCGTGCTCATAAAGCGCGCCGCCGTTAAAGCGCGAAAGCGCAAAGCTGTCTTTGGGGAAATGGGCTGGTACCCAATCTAAAATTACACCTAGATTGTTTTGGTGGCACTGGTCAATAAACTCACGAAACTGATCAGGTGACCCGTAGCGGGCGCTGGGTGCGTAAAACCCGGTCACTTGATAGCCCCACGATTGATCCAGTGGATGCTCAGAAATGGGCATCAACTCGATATGAGTATAACCCAAGCCTTTAACATAAGGGATTAGACGCTCGCCTAGCGCTTGCCAATCATAAAAAACATCAGCCTCGGGGCGCTTCCAAGAGCCTGCATGCAGCTCATAAATGCTAATGGGTTGATGCTGCCAATCAAATGTGGCGCGTGCGCTCAGCCAATCTTTATCCTGCCAGTCATAGCTTTGATCGTTAACAATTCTAGAGGCTGTTTCTGGGCGCAGTGCCATTTGTCTGGCGTACGGGTCTGTTTTTAGCAGCAGTTGATCATTTTGCGTTAATAGTTCAAATTTGTAGTAATCACCCGCTTGCAGGCCGGGGATAAATAATTCCCATACTCCTGAGCCGCCAGCGGCGCGCATTGGATTGCGTTTACCGTCCCACCCGTTAAAATCGCCAACTACACTAGCACGTTTAATATTAGGTGCCCAAAGTACAAATAAGCAGCCTTCAATCCCGTCTATTGTTTGTTGGTGAGCACCCATAAATTGATAGGCATGGTGGTGGCGCCCTTCGCTAAATAAGTGAAGGTCAAGCTCACCGACCTGTGGCAAAAAGGAGTAAGGTGAGGTTGCTTCAAACCAATCGCTGTTGCGCTTTTCTTGCCATTTTAAAGAGTAGTGACTGCCAATAACGTGTCGCTTGTCTAGGGGGATTTCAAAGTAATCGGTGCCTTGTAATCGTGACATGGCCGTCTCACCATTGAACAAGACCTGTTCGGCGTGAGGCAGGTACTCGCGCACAAGTGGAGACCCATCGGTAGACGTTTGGTAGCCTAGTACCAAAAAAGGATCATGTAGCACACCTTGTTGAAGTGCAGTCATTGCCGTATTCAAATCGCTTGTTCTCCATGTCGACTATGTGTGTTGACCATCGCTAAGATATCAGTACTTAAATTATCGGGTAAATCTTGCCATTCAAAACGCCACTGCCAATTACCCTCGGCAATGCCCGGCGTATTCATTCGGCTATTGGTATCTAATTTTAAGAAGTCTTGTAGCGGCACAACGGCCAGTGCCGCCTTGGTTTTTAGTGCCTCATTCACGAGTGCCGTGCAAATATCAACCGATTTGTCTTGGTCCAATCGGTCATAAACATAATCCTGCGTGTCTGATTCGAGTGAATTATACCAGCCTAACGTGGTGTCATTGTCATGAGTGCCGGTGTAAACAATTCTGTTGGCCTCAATGTTTTCAGGCTTGTGTGGGTTATCTTCAAACCCGTCAAACGAGAACTGCAGTACCGACATGCCTGGCAGTTTAAATTGTTCGCGTAGCGCGGTGACTTCATCGGTAATAACGCCCAAATCCTCTGCCACAATGGCCGCATCGCCCATCTGTTCTTGAATGGCTTCAAGCAGCTTCGCGCCAGGAACAGTTTGCCAGTAGCCATCAATGGCAGTAGGGCAGTTTGCATCGATCATCCAAACCGCTTGCAAGCCTCGAAAATGATCGATTCTGACGATATCATACAAATGAAAATGGTGTTTCATGCGCTGCACCCACCACTCAAAACCAGTCGTGGCCAGATGCGCCCAGTTGTAATGAGGGTTGCCCCAACGCTGACCCGTTTCTGAAAAATAATCCGGTGGCACACCAGCAACAAACGCTGGATGACCGTCATCGTTCAGCAAAAAGCAGTCACGATTGGCCCAGACATCGGCACTGTCGTGAGCGACAAATATTGGCATATCACCAAATATTGAAATATTGCGCTGTGAAGCTTGCTGTTTAATGCGCTGCCAACGATCATCTAAAATGTATTGCTCACGGTAAATGGCATCAATCGCATCGTGGTTATTTGCACGTAAATCGTGCATCGCGTTTTTGTCACGGGACTTGTATTGCTCCGGCCATTCGTACCATGCAGCGCTGGCATGTTGCTGTTTGAGTAGGCAGTAGTCGGCATAATCGGCTAACCAAAATGACTGCTGGAGCTGCCACTGTTTAAACTCAGCCTCATCTGGTACTACCTGATCATCAACCGCTAACAGCGCAGGGTTCATGGCAAACGCGGAGTAGCATAAATAAGGCGATAGGTTTTGCTGTGGCACGCCCAACGGTAAGACCTGCCAAACGCCCAAGCCTGCCTGCTGCATAAAATCCAGCCACCGGGTCGCATCGTCATCTATTTTGCCTGAGGGCAATGAGGTGGGATGCAGTAAGATCCCGGCGCGACGTTGTGATAAATGCGTATTCAATCAAGCCACTCCACGTTGCATTGTGCCGGCGTTTTCAGAATCACCCCCACCGACAGAAATGGGTTGGTTAAGATAGTCTGGCATCGGGCAATCTAAGAGCTCATACAATCGTTTAAGCTGTGAGCGAAATAGTAAATCAAAATCACGCACGCTATCGCTAGCGTTATAATCACCAAACCACCAGAACCAGTCAGACCCTTCACAAATGGCTAGCTGCTTAGAGGCTTTGTGTCGGGTGTCTTTAGACAATTTGTTTGAGGTCGTGGCCTCATCAAAGCAATTTTTAGCATCAACAAGGTAATCCCACGCCCGGTTTTTGTCATCTTGACCAATCCACGTGGAAAAAGAGCCGTATACCCAGCTGCCTGCACACAGTTTTTCAACGTTCAGTGGTTTGACTTGAGCGTTGTCACATACATCCGCAAAGGTGGTGGCTTCAATGATTGGATGGTTAGCCAGTTTGGCATAGAGCTTACTAAGAAAATATGCGCCGTTGTGGGGGTAATATTCCCATGCGTTTTCACCATCTAACACCACGCTGACAACGTGCTCATCGACCGTATCACCTAAAAAGCCATGGATGTTTTCAAGATTTTGCACGAAGTCATTAACGGCCTGCTCAGCATCCCACTGGCTGTATTCAAAACCAATAAAGTCTGAAAGCCCATCATCTCTAAAAAAGATTTTAGTCTCACAATCGTCCAGTTTAAACGGTGAGAAGAGGGCTTTTTTATTGTGAATAAGCGCCTTATCGATAGAGGATTGATGGCAGGTATTGCCCCAGACCCCTTGACCTGATGCTGTCCATTGAATGTCATATTCAGCGAGGATATCCAGCGCATCATCACTTACGCCACCTTCAGAGAGCCAAACCCCTTTGGGCATTTCACCAAAATAATGCTGATGCGTCTCAAAGCCTTTTTTCATATGCCAATGATTACGCTCCAGACCACCCGGATAGTGACTGGACTTCGGGCGTGGTGCCTCAGGTTGGGCGCAGCGCATATTATCAAAGTCATTTAATAACGGCACAATGGGGTGGGCATAGGGCGTCATCGAAATTTCAATTTGCCCGCGTTTAGCAAGTGCTCGATACCGTGGTATGAGTCCTTGCATTGCCTCATTCATAAGCGATAACAGCAGTCGCTGGTCATCTAGCGAATAGTCATGCTGCTTTTCGATGAGTGAGACGGCAACAGAATGCGTTTTTAAAGACTCGCCAAGCCAAGCTAAGTGATACCAAACCAGCAGGTCGACAAAATACTGTTTATCCAACGCTAACACTAAATTGCTATTTGGCGCCTCAGGATTATCACCAAGCTGCTGTATTAAGGCGGCGAATGCAGGATAGGGGGCTATCATTTGTGGTGCGTGACACCGTTGGCAGTCGCTAATAATTTTCGATCTGGCGATAACGTCATCTGGAATATCGGTATGCCCGCCCAGTAAATTGATCAAACTGTCAGAGGTTTTTGTATCATGTTGAATAGCGCTGTCAATTTGACTTGAATAATCATCAAGTTGTTCTAGTAACGTTGGCGCAAAATTCACAACGGCACGCATGTCCGGCTCGTTTTCAAAATGAGCTGCCATGTCGGTGTAGTCTTTTAATGCATGTAAGTACACCCAAGGTAGCTGATATAGCCCATCGCCACCCTCACGGTAGTGGGGTTGGTGCATGTGCCAACCAAGAACGAATTTTAATTTTTTTGCCGCCATTGCAATGAACCGTCTAGTAAAATAAATAGTGATTAAACAGGGTTAGGCGGGTTCTGCATCCAATGTAGCCCAAGCCGCCTAAACGCTATTATACAGACAACTGCAAAGTCTGCTGCAGATTGAGATACTGAAATTAATATTTTACGGTAATCCACGGTGTATAGGTGATTGCCTTTGAGCACAATCACATACTTTGCATCACTATTTAATGGGTAATGAGATTTATGCAAGATTTAGATGTTATAAATAGCAAGGCTGACAGTTTCAGGCAGTGTAATATCTATTGCTTAACAATTGATGACCCAAAGGCGCGGTTAATAGTGATGAGTGGCGGTCTCGATCGCACCTTGTAAATTGATATCAGAGTCTGTCACCAAATAGATGGGGGTTTGCTCGACTAATTTGCTCATACGGCCTTTTTTCATACAGGCTTTTAAGAAGTGTTCGGATTGCATCCAGTGCTGCAATTCAGTGGCGACTTGTCCGCCTACATAGATCCCGCCCATCGGCTGATACAGCAGGGCTAAATTACCTACATAGGCGCCATAAGTGGTGACAAACAGTTTAATCGCACGTTCAGCGGCGAGGTCAGTTGCTGCGGCTTTAATAATTTGTGGAACGCTTAGCTTATGAGCCTCAAAGGCATCAGATGACGGTTGGTCTTTTTGTTTGCAGTAGCGATAGAGCTCTTGCAGGCCTTCGTTAGAAAGAATGCGCTCATAGGAGACGTGATTGAAACGTTTCATCAAGTACTCTAATAAATCTATCTGCTCCTTATCGATGGGGGCAAAATTTACCATGCCGCCTTCGCTGTCATTTTTATTAAACGCATCTTGGCTATGATCCATCCACGCTAACCCAAGGCCATGCCCTGCGCCGGTGATAACACGAATGCCCCGCTCATGATTGGCCCCTTCGTTTAGTGTAAATAATCCTTTTTGTGACGCCGCGTCAATACCGCGCGCAGCCGAATCAAAATCACTAATCAGCGAGACGTCATTAATATAAAACTGCTCACCTAATTGCTTGGCATCAAACGCCCAGTTAAGCGGGTTCAGCGTTGATTGGTTGTTTTCAACAGGTGCGGCGATGGACAGACAAAATCGCTCAATTAGCGTAGATTTAGCATCGGCGTCATGTAAGAACTGCTCTATTAGCCGCCTTGGGCTAGAGAAATTGCAAGGCTCATATCGGTGACGAAACAAGGGTTGCCGCTGACCATTAATAGAGACTTTAAGTAAAGACAGCTCTGCGTGGTCAGCGCTAATGTCAGCGGCTAAAATTTTCATATTTTTAGTACTCTTTACTATTTTTATTGTGAGAGTTTTATTCGTTTCTTAAATGTCGCAATTAACGCAAATGTTGTCCCTATCTTTTCACACCACATCCTTTGATTTTCAGAGTGTTTGCTAAGCGGTCTTAATTTGGTTTATGGCTTTGCCGATCCATGCGGCGTGATCACAATAAACTGCCGCATTTTGGTTGGATTTTATAGTTGTCACAGGCATTGAAACGCCGCTAATCCAATCAATTACGCGTTCATGTTTTGACTGTCCAGTGATGAATATCAACAAATTTGCATTGTTGCTCAGGCACGCTGAACTTAGGCTGACTCGCTCTGAAGGCGCCTTGGGTGCGTTAAAAACGGGGTGTACTAATTGCTCGGTATTGTGAACGTGACCTGGAAATAAGCTGGCGGTATGGCCATCTTCACCCATCCCTAGCAGCACCATATCAAACGACTCTAGATGCGATAAGGTTTCTTGATACGCCTGTGCAGCGGCCTCTGGGCCAAGCTCTGAAGGCATAAAATGAATCTGTGACTCAGGAATTGATACGTCCTGCACTAAGCACTGCTTGGCCATGACGCTGTTGCGCTCTGGGTCATCTGTGCGCAGGCAACGTTCGTCGCCTAAATAGATATGCCAGTGCTGCCAATCAGCATCTGATTGGGCAAGTTGTTTGTAGATATGTTTAGGCGTCGTGCCGCCGGCTAAAACAATGTGAAATGAACCTTTGCTTTTTATCGACTCAGCGGCAGTTTTTAGTATATCGCTAGTTGCTTGGCGTGCTAATAGATTAGCATCGGCAAATAAATGCCAAGTCGGGACGGGCAGTAATGATAGCTCAGTGGGTAGTAATGGGGTCATAAGATCAGCTTCAATTTAAAAATGAAGCTGAATTTTCTCACTTGCAAACCATTATGGCTAGTAAATCGAGCCTAGTTGTTACTGACTATTTCCGCGCACCAGCCGGATTGAAATAGTATCGCTTCGCTCAGCGTTTGCAAAAACCCTATCATCTTCAAAAACGGTGAGCACAACATCCTGCTCATTCACTGAATTGGTCCAAAAAAGAAACGGTGCATGAAATATAAAGAAGCGCGTGTCGAGTCGTGGCGACTGATTATTTTGTTGGCGTGTCGGATCAGCTAAGCTTAACAGCTCATCAGCCGTTGGAAGCCTCCAGTCGCTGTAGCCGCAATAATTGCTTAAGTTTACCCTGTCGGTGTAGGCGCTAGTATTACAAAAACTGCTTGAATCATCTGGGTCAAAGCCATAGCAAGTACTGTCAGCCCACGCCTCATCTGGGTGTGCTCTTGAAGCCCCTGAGGTTAATTGTTCAGGTTGATACCAAATGAAACTGTCATGTCCGTGAAGTGCGCTCGTTGGGTCTTTTTTTTCCCAAATCAGCCCTGTTTCTAGATCACTGACGCATGACCACTGTGATGCATCGTTTTCGAGTATATTACCTACTTTATCGAGTTTTTTTAGCGTTGGCTGACTGGGAGTGGCGTGAGTTTGGGTAAAAAGGGAGGCACAGAGCAAGATGAGGCTAATGGTCCATAGCACAGGACGCGCTCGGCCTCGAAGCGTAGAAGACTTGGCTGACATGAAAAATCCTTTTATTATGAGCAGCTGTTAAATTGGTATATATGTAAAATAATGTCATTTAATACAAGCAGGTTCTACTATCGAGATGGCAGGTAAAAAAACCATGACCAGCGGCATGCTGTTAACCTTTGACCAAACTGATGCTATCCTTTGGGCGCTTTGAGTCTTGTTTAGGTTGATATCGGTAATGCCCAGTAATTTTATATCTAAATAAAATATCGTCAATGACTGGCCCTGCGCCGATGTTGTGCGCGATGAGATGACGAAATGAATCTTCATCGCTAACCAAATCCAGCACAAGTCCTATGTGAGGTAATTTAGGGCCAACTTGCCATGTCACCAAATCGCCCGGTTTGTAATTGCGGGGGTCTTGAGAGATCGGGATGGACTCGCCTTTACGTTCAAAAAATGCCTGTAAGTTGTAGACTCTGCGATGATCAATATTGGTGTCAGGTTTACGCAGTCCCCAACGTTTTTTACTAGGGTATTTGCTAAAGTTGCGGCGAATATCTTCGTGCAGGTCTTTTTGCAGGTCGATGCCTAATTCACGATAAGAACGTATTACCACATCAGTACACACACCTATGTCTTGAGGCACATCACCCATGGGGTAAGCTATTTTAAGATAGCGGCCATCATAACGCACTCTGTGCATGGTTCTCGCCAGAGCAGCTTGAGCAAGTTCTTCTGCAAAGGTTAACGGTATTTCAGATGGCGTTAGCAGTGGCGGCGCCTCATCTGGTGGAAGGTAGGGGTCTTCGGCATCTTCTGGTGGGTAAAACCAGCCGTCACGCATAGTTGATAAATCCGGCATATCACTATGTTTCATTGCGATGGGCGGAAGCGGCAACTCACGCTCAGTGGTTTGATTTTGTTGTGATTTTGGCTCGCAACCTACAATAAATAACAGTGCAGGCAGGGTCAAACACAAAAATGGGAGGCGGGATGAATGCATAGGTACAATGTAATCTCATTTTGTTATTATTCAAGTATTGATGATTACCATCCAGTAACAATGACCAAATGGTGACTTAAAAAGTAAGCATAACAGCAGGCATTTGACATTGACGGCCCATGGTAAGTCAATTAGGCTGATTTTGTCGACAGAGGGTCATAGTAATGGCCTGACTAAATCTACACAAAATAAAAAGCGCGTCTACAGGGCGTATACGCGGTATTGAGGAGCAGTAATGGAAAAAATCTGGTTAGATAACTATCCTAAAGGGGTTGGGCCTGAAGTAGATACTAATGAGTATTCATCGCTTAATGACGTGATGAATACCAGCGTATCGCGCTTTGGCGACAAGCCTGCTTATGAAAATCTTGGCAAAACGCTTAGCTACAACGAAGTCGATAAGCTAACCGCGCAGTTTGCCAGTTACTTAACGCATGTTGCAGGCTTAAAAAAGGGCGATCACATCGCTATCATGCTGCCAAACGTCCTGCAGTACCCGATTGCCTTATTTGGTGCACTGCGTGCAGGTCTAACCGTTGTTAATACGAATCCGCTTTACACCGACCGTGAACTTGAGCACCAGCTTAAAGATTCTGGTGCCAAGGCGATCGTTATTCTTGAAAATTTTGCACACACCCTATCTGATGTGATCGGCAAAACCCAAGTAAAAACTGTGATCACAACCCAGCTTGCTGACGTGGTGGGTTTTCCAAAGTCGTTTCTTATCAACGCCATTGTTAAATACATTAAAAAAATGGTGCCAAAGTTTGATTTGCCGGGGGCTGTTAAGTTTAATCAAACCCTCGCTGAGGGCGCTAAATTCCCTTTCAAAGAGGTGTCAGTTGGTCACGAAGATATCGCGTTTCTTCAATATACCGGTGGCACCACGGGCTTATCAAAAGGGGCTGCGCTGACGCACCGCAATATGATTGCTAACCTATTGCAGGCGCATGTGTGGGCGGCGGGTGACTTAAAAGACGGTGAAGAGCTGGTTGTTACAGCGCTGCCGCTTTATCATATTTTTGCTCTAACCGCGAACGCCCTGTTTAGCATGAAAATTGGTGCTAACAGCATGCTAATTACCAATCCACGCGACATGCCTGGGTTTATAAAGCTGCTTAAGGGGCGTCAGTTCTCTTATATCACAGGGGTGAATACCCTATTTAATGGCCTTATTCATACGCCCGGTTTTGACCAGCTTGATTTTTCTAAACTAAAGCTTTCATTAGGCGGCGGTATGGCAGTTCAGCGCTACGTGGCTGATGAGTGGAAACGTATCACTGGTTGTACGCTGGTTGAGGCATATGGCTTAACTGAGAGCTCTCCGGCGGTTTGTATTAACCCCGTTAGCCTTAAAGAGTTTAACGCCTCAATTGGTCTGCCACTGCCTTCAACAGAGGTGTGTGTGCGAGATGAAAACAACGTTGAGCTAGGGCTGAATGAGCCCGGTGAGCTTTGTGTTAGAGGTCCGCAGGTCATGAAAGGGTATTGGAACCGACCGGGTGAGACAGCAAAAGTGCTCGACTCAGATGGCTGGCTTAAGACAGGCGATGTCGCAACGATCGATGAGCAAGGGTTTGTTAAGATTGTTGATCGATTAAAAGATATGATTATCGTCTCTGGTTTTAACGTCTACCCCAATGAGATTGAAGACGTTGCTGCAAGTCATGCGAAAGTATTAGAGGCAGGTGCCATTGGTGTGGCTGATGATAAGTCGGGTGAGGTGGTTAAAGTGTTTGTAGTGCGAAGTGATGAGTCGCTAACCGAAGAGGAGCTGATGATTCACTTTAAGAAAGAGCTGACAGGTTACAAACGACCTAAACACATCGCTTTTGTTGATGAGCTGCCTAAAAGTAATGTTGGTAAGATTTTACGCAGAGAGCTTCGCGACAAGTAAAACCTTCAAAACGTCACTTAAAAAAACCCCATCGTGATTGATTTGCGATGGGGTTTTTAGTTTTTACTACAGCTGTGGCCCTGCCTCTACTAGCGCTTTACCTGAAGCGGTATCGGTATATTTATTAAAGTTTTCTACAAACAAACCCGCTAAATTAACCGCTTTTTCTTCCCAGTCTGCTACCGTTTGATAGGTGTCTCGTGGGTCTAAGATGTTCGTATCAACATTTGGTAAAGTTGTTGGAACGGTAAGATTAAAATAGGGGATAACCGCCGTTTCTGCATTTTCAATACTGCCGTCTAAAATGGCATTGATAATACCACGAGTATCTTTAATCGAGATTCGCTTACCGGTCCCATTCCAGCCGGTATTAACCAAATAAGCCGTTGCGCCTGAGTCTTGCATACGCTTTACCAGAGTTTCTGCGTATTGGGTGGGGTGCAAGCTTAAAAAGGCTGCGCCAAAGCACGCTGAGAAGGTTGGGGTGGGTTCTGTAATACCGCGCTCAGTACCGGCAAGTTTTGCGGTAAAGCCAGATAAGAAGTGGTATTGCATCTGCTCTGGGGTGAGTTTAGAAACAGGGGGTAAAACACCAAATGCATCGGCAGATAAGAAAATGACTTTTTGGGCCGGTCCACCGCGCGATTGGGGCTTAACAATATTTTCAATGTGCTCAATTGGGTATGACACACGGGTGTTTTCAGTGCGAGAGCCATCGCTAAAATCAATGCTCGCATCCTCACGTACCGTGACGTTTTCCAGTAATGCATCGCGGCGAATCGCGGCATAAATCTCAGGCTCAGCATCGGCATTTAAATTGATGGTTTTTGCATAGCATCCGCCTTCAAAGTTAAATATACCTTCATCATCCCAGCCGTGTTCATCATCACCGATAAGGGCCCGCTCTGAATCAGTTGATAGTGTCGTCTTTCCTGTACCAGATAGTCCAAAGAAAATTGCCGTATCGCCCGCTTTACCGACATTGGCTGAGCAGTGCATTGACGCGATGCCTTTAAGCGGTAAAAAGTAGTTCATCATAGAGAACAGGCCTTTTTTCATTTCACCGCCGTACCAAGTACCGCCGATCAATTGAATACCTTGACTTAGGTCAAAGGCTACAAAATTCTCAGAGTTTAAGCCTTGCTTTTCCCAGTTCGGATTGCTGGTTTTCGCCCCATTCATAACCACAAAGTCAGGCTCGAAATTTTTCAGCTCAGCCTCGGTCGGTCTAATAAACATATTTTTAACAAAATGTGCCTGCCATGCGACCTCTGTGATAAAGCGCACCTGAAGCCTAGAGTTTTCGTTAGCTCCGCAGTAAGCGTCGATAATAAACAGGCGTTTTTTAGACAACTGCTGCGTGACTAATGTCTTTAGCTCAGCAAACACTTCAGGTGTCATTGCTTTATTATCGTTTTTCCCCTGATCTGACCACCAAATCGTGTCTTGGGTTAATGCATCGCGCACGATGTATTTATCTTTGGGTGAGCGGCCTGTAAATATTCCTGTATTTACGTTAATTGCGCCGGTGTCGGTCTGAATACCTTTCTCATAACCTTCAAGATCATCTCGGGTTTCCTCCTTAAACAGTGTGTCGTAACTTGGGTTGTGGAGTATTTCTCCTACGTCCTCAATACCGTACTTAGAAACGTTAATTATAGTCATCGTTTTCTATAGTCCTTAAGAGCATTGGCTAATGGTGCTCTGGGTTAAACAAAAACGCCCTGCTTGGCTGGGCAGGGCGTACTTAAAACTACTAAATCATAATAGGCTAAATTAAGCGGCTATGATTGGAATGACCGTCTGCGCGGCTTTGGTATAGCTTTCAATCTCATTGAAATTAAGGTAACGATACACATCGTCAGCCATCGTTTCCAAATCGGCGGCATATTCCATGTATTCCTCAACCGTTGGAATGCGTCCCAAAATAGAGGCCACTGCCGCCAATTCTGCTGAAGAAAGGTAGACAAATGCACCATCACCTAAACGGTTCGGGAAGTTTCGGGTCGAGGTTGAAATAACGGTACTTTTTGCCGCCACCCGTGCCTGATTACCCATACAAAGCGAACATCCCGGCATTTCAGTTCTCGCACCGACACGACCGAAAATACTGTAATAACCTTCCTCAACTAGCTGCGCCTCATCCATTTTTGTAGGAGGCACCACCCAAAGCCGAGTTGGTACGGGTGAGGTGAGATTCTCTAGCAACTTACCCGCTGCACGGAAATGACCGATATTGGTCATGCAAGAGCCAAGGAAAACCTCATCAATGTGCGTGCCTGCAACATCTGACAGCTGCTTGATATCATCTGGATCATTGGGACATGCTAATAGCGGTTCGGTGATGTCGTTTAGGTTGATCTCAATAATTTCAGCATATTCGGCGTCTTTATCGGCTTCTAATAATACAGGGTTCGCAATCCAATCTTCCATGGCGCTTATGCGACGCTCGATGGTGCGTACATCACCGTAACCTGATGCTATCATCCATCTCAACATCACAATGTTAGATTTAAGGTATTCAATAATCGGCGCTTTGCCTAACTGAATGCTGCAACCAGATGATGAGCGCTCAGCCGATGCATCTGATAATTCAAACGCTTGCTCAACTTTAAGCTCAGGAAGCCCTTCAATTTCAAGTACGCGCCCAGAGAAGATATTCTTCTTACCTTCTTTAGCAACAGTCAGCAGTCCGCTTTGAATTGCCGCATAGGGAATAGCGTTAACCAAGTCACGCAAAGTGATACCCGGCTGCATTTCACCACTAAAGCGCACCAATACCGATTCAGGCATATCGATAGGCATAACGCCGGTCGCTGCTGCAAACGCCACTAAACCAGACCCTGCCGGGAATGAGATACCGATAGGGAAGCGGGTGTGTGAATCACCGCCGGTACCAACCGTGTCGGGAAGCAACATGCGATTCATCCATGAGTGGATGATCCCGTCACCAGGGCGCAGCGATACACCACCACGATTCATCATAAAGTCTGGGAGTGAGTGATGGGTGTCAACATCAACCGGCTTAGGGTAGGCGGCTGTGTGACAGAACGACTGCATGGTTAAGTCAGCTGAAAAGCCTAAACAAGCCAAATCTTTTAGCTCATCACGAGTCATTGGGCCAGTAGTATCTTGAGAGCCCACGGTAGTCATTTTAGGTTCGCAGTACATGCCAGGGCGAACCCCGTCAACGCCACAGGCTTTACCCACCATTTTTTGCGCTAGCGTGTATCCTTTGCCAGTATCAGCAGGGTCAATTGGCTTTAAAAAGACATCCGAAGGTTCAAGGTCTAATGCCGCTCGAGCACGTGCTGTAAGACCACGCCCAATAATAAGTGGAATACGTCCGCCTGCTTGTGCCTCATCCATCAGCACGGGAGTCTTTAGCTCAAACGAAGAAATCACTTCATCAGTGCCGCTTTTCTTTACAACGCCCTCATACGGAAACAAGTCGATCACATCGCCCATTTCCATTTTAGACACGTCCATTTCTAATGGCAGTGCACCGCCATCTTCCATGGTATTAAAGAAGATCGGTGCAATCTTTCCACCAAAGCAAAAACCACCGTCGCGCTTATTAGGAATGTGTGGGATATCATCACCGATATACCACATGACTGAGTTAGCCGCTGATTTACGTGAAGAACCCGTGCCGACCACATCACCCACGTAAACGAGCGGGGTGCCGTCAGCTTCCATGTCAGCGATTAATTTAATTGGGCCTACTTTACCCGGCTCGTCCGGCACAATGCCTTCGCGCGGCATTTTTAACATAGCGCGGGCATGTAAAGGAATATCAGGACGAGACCAAGCATCGGGCGCAGGTGAAAGGTCATCGGTGTTCGTTTCACCGGGTACCATAAAGACTTTTAGTTTGATTTTCTCAGCAAGCTTAGGCTTTGAGGTAAACCATTCAGCATCAGCCCAAGATTGAATGACTTGTTTAGCCGCGGTATTGCCTGCGTCCGCTTTTTCTTTAACATCGTGAAACGCATCAAAAACAAGCAAGGTATGTGACAGCGCTGTCGCCGCACCGGCAGAGAGTGCTTCGTCATCTAGGCAGTCAACTAACGGCTGCACATTGTAGCCGCCTAACATTGTGCCTAAAAGCTCTACTGCATGCTGCTTATCGATTAGGGGGGAGCTGGCCTCACCTTTGGTGATTGCGGCTAAAAAGCCTGCTTTAACGTAAGCGGCCTCATCCACACCGGCTGGCACGCGGTTAGTTAATAACTCAAGAATAAACGCCTCTTCGCCCGCAGGCGGGTTCTTAAGTAGCTCGACCACGTCAGCGGTTTGCGCTGCACTTAATGGCGTTGGAACGATGCCTAATTCAGCACGCTCAGCAACATGTTTTCTGTAATTTTCTAACATAAAAATCTCCTATCAAATTCGGTTTAACGTGCCTGCTTCATTGCAACATATTTGCGGGTAGCTTCACCAGTATAAAGCTGGCGTGGGCGGCCAATACGTGAACCCTCATCACCGATCATCTCGTTCCACTGTGAGATCCAACCAATGGTTCTGGCCATAGCAAACATCACGGTGAACATATTCAGTGGGATGTCCATGGCAAGGAATATAACGCCAGAGTAGAAGTCCACGTTCGGATAAAGATTGCGCGACTTGAAATAATCATCTTCAAGGGCTACCGCTTCAAGTTTCATTGCGGTTTCAAGCAAGGCTTTGTGTGGTGAATTTTCCGGTAATTCTGCCAATACTTCGTGACAGATTTTACGGATAATTCTGGCGCGTGGGTCATAGGCCTTATAGACACGATGACCAAAGCCCATTAGACGAAAGCGGTCTTCTGGATCTTTTGCGCGGTCAATAAAGTGCTGTAACGGTTCGCCAGATTCAATGATGTCTTGCAACATGCGGATAACCGCCTCATTGGCTCCCCCGTGTGCAGGGCCCCAGAGCGTTGCAACCCCTGCCGATACCGCGGCAAATGGATTGGCTTCTGAGCTTCCTGATAAGCGCACCGTCGAGGTCGACGCGTTTTGCTCATGATCAGCATGCAATATCATGATCACATCAAGCGCTTTGACGTGCTTTGGGTTAGCAACATAAGGCATGGTCGGAACGCCGAACATCATGTACAAAAAGTTTTCGCTGTAACTTAGCGACGCATCCGGATACAAAAACGGCAGTCCTTTGGCATGGCGATAACACCAAGCGGCAATGGTGGGCATTTTTGCGGTAAGGCGAAGCATGGCCACCTCACGATCATCCGCATCGTGAATATCCATATGATCGTGATAAAACGCTGACAATGCACCCGATACGCCCATCATGATTGCCATGGGGTGCGCATCGCGGCGAAAGCCATTGTAAAAGTTTTTCAGTGCTTCATGCACCATGCTGCGTTTTTTAACAGAATCTTCAAGATCAGCCAATTGCTGCTGCGTCGGTAGCTCGCCGTGAAACAATAGATAACAGGTTTCAAGGTAGCTGCTGTGTTCAGCCAGTTCTTCAATGGGGTAACCGCGATATTCAAGTACGCCGGTTTCACCATCCATATAGGTAATGTCACTTTTGCAGCTAGCGGTGGACATAAAGCCTGGGTCATAAGTAAAAAAACCCATTTTTTTATAAAGAGGACGCACATCAACCGTAGGCGGGCCCATGGTGGGCTCAAGAACATCTAGCGTAATCTGCTCGCCTGTTTCGTCATTAATCAACGTCATCGTCTTAGTTGTCATAGCGTCCTCTTTTGTCTTTGCTGTCTTTAATCGTCTGAGATCAACGTCCCCTTAGTATTACCAGCCAGTTGCATCAGCAACGCCTTTACCAAGTTCTGCCGGTGAGCGAACGGTATGAACACCCGCCGCTTCAAGCGCTGCAAATTTCTCATTGGCAGTGCCTTTACCACCGGCGATGATTGCGCCTGCATGACCCATACGCTTTCCAGCAGGGGCCGTCACACCCGCAATATACGCAATTACCGGCTTGGTCACGTTGCTTTTGATAAATTCAGCCGCTTCCTCTTCGGCACTTCCACCAATCTCACCTACCATCAAAATCGCTTCAGTAGCAGGGTCTTCTTGGAACAAGGTGAGTGCATCGATAAAGTTGGTGCCAGGGATTGGGTCACCACCGATTCCGATACAAGTGCTTTGACCAAAACCCAGTTCAGAGGTTTGGTGAACACATTCATACGTTAGTGTTCCAGAGCGTGAAACCACACCGACGCGACCAGGGTTGTGCATAGCACCTGGCATAATACCAATCTTGCACTCGTCCGGTGTAATAATACCCGGGCAGTTAGGGCCGATGAGCCTGACGCCTAAGCTGTCTACAATGGCTTTACAGTCCAGCATGTCCAAAGCAGGGATGCCTTCGGTGATACACACAATTAGCTTAACGCCAGATTCTGCCGCCTCGATAATTGAATCTTTACAAAATGCAGCCGGCACGTAAATAACCGATGCATCGGCATTGGTTTGCTCAACAGCTTCTCTAACAGTGTTAAACACTGGCAGGTCAAGATGCGTGGAGCCGCCTTTACCTGGGGTAACACCACCCACCATTTGTGTGCCATATTCAATGGCTTGTTGGGAGTGAAACGTACCTTGTGTACCGGTAAAACCTTGGCAGATAACTTTAGTATCTTTGTTAACTAATACACTCATTATTTTTCTCCTACCGCAGCAACGATGGCCTTGGCCGCCTCTGTTAAGTCATTTGCACTGATTAAATCAAGACCACTGTCATTTAATAGCGTTAAGCCTTTGTCAGCGCGATTACCTTGAAGACGTACCACTAAAGGCACTTTAATATTTACCTCTTTAACAGCGGCGATAATACCTTCGGCAATCAAATCACACCGTACGATACCGCCAAAAATATTAACCAAAATACCTTCAACTTTATCATCAGAAAGAATGATCTTTAGCGCCTCGGCTACACGCTCTGCTGTTGCGGTCCCGCCAACGTCCAAGAAATTGGCAGGGTCACCACCGTGAACACTAATGATGTCCATGGTTGCCATGGCCAAACCTGCGCCATTAACCATGCAGCCGATGTTGCCATCAAGTGCTACATAGTTAAGTTCCCATTCTTCAGCGCGGTTTTCACGGGCATCTTCTTGAGAATCATCACGCATTGCAACCAAGTCAGGATGGCGGTATAGCGCGCTGCTATCGACATTAATTTTGCCATCAAGACACAATAGGTCGCCTTCTTTAGTCACCACTAAAGGATTTACTTCAACTAAAGCTAAATCTTTTTCTTTAAACAATTTACCCAAACCCATAACGATTTTGGTGAACTGTTTAATTTGCTTACCTTCAAGACCCATCGCAAAAGCCATATCACGGCATTGATAAGGCATCACCCCTGCAATAGGGTCGATATGTGCTTTAAGGATTTTTTCAGGCGTATTGTGCGCCACCTCTTCAATATCCATACCGCCTTCAGTGGACGCCATCATAGTGATGCGCTGTGTGGCACGGTCTAGCACCGCACTTAGGTACAGCTCACGATCAATATTACAAGTCTCTTCAACAAAAATCGTATTGATAGGCTGACCTTTAGCGTCGGTCTGGATGGTCACTAAGTTAGTGCCCAAAAGACTTGCAGCAAATGTCGCCGCCTCCTCTGGAGATTTGACCAGTTTTACGCCGCCCGCTTTACCGCGACCGCCTGCATGGACCTGCGCTTTAACAACAACAGTGGAGGTGCTGAGTGACTCGGCAGCCGCCTGTGCTTCATCTGCCGTCGTAGCAATTTTGCCAACCGGCGTAGGAATGCCATAGTCGCGAAAAAGTGCTTTCGATTGGTACTCATGTAAATTCATTCGGTTTTCCTTTTTGGAGAATCTTATTTCCGACGACGATTAACGCCGTGGATGGCGCGCCCATCAACAGCAAACGCTGCCTCATGGACACACTCAGAAAGTGAAGGGTGAGCAAACACGGTGCGTGCAAGGTCTTCAGCGGTGTTTTGGCTCTCAATAGCAATCACACCTTGACCTACTAACTCAGAAGCAAACGGCCCAACAAAGTGCATCCCTAAAATACGGTCAGTAGTTTCATCCGCTAAGATTTTTACCATGCCACTGGCTTGCTGCATGGCTTTAGCACGACCATTTGCGGCAAAAGAGAATGTGCCCGATTTGTAAGCGGTGCCTGCCTCTTTAAGTTGCTCTTCGGTTTGCCCCGTCCAGGCAATCTCAGGCGCGGTGTAAATGACCCAAGGAATCGCATCGTAGTGCATTTTGCTGTTTTGACCGGCGATGCGCTCGGCGGTAATGATGCCTTCATCTTCAGCTTTGTGTGCAAGCATCGGACCTCGAACGACATCGCCAATGGCATAAACACCGGAGATATTGGTTTCAAGGTAATCGTTAACATCTACCCGTCCGCGCTCATCCATCTTCAAACCCACGGATTCATCCACAATGTTTTCAGTATTCGGGCGTCTGCCCACCGAGACGATGAGGCGGTCCACGGTTAGGCTTTGCTCACCGTCGTTGTCGGTGTATTCAAGCGTTAGCTCATCTTCACCAATAACGGTATTGCTCAAGCGAGCGCCCATCTTAATATCAAGCCCTTGCTTTTTAAATTCTTTGTGTGAATGCTTAGCAATTTGCTGATCAACACCACCTAAGAATGTATCCATCGCCTCAAGGATAACCACCTCTGCGCCTAGTCGGCGCCAGACACTACCCATCTCTAAACCAATCACACCTGCGCCAATGACACCTAGGCGTTTTGGCACTGTTTCCCAATCTAACGCACCGACATTATCAACAATTCGCTCATCGGTTAGGGGAGCGGACGGGATATTAATCGGGTTAGAGCCTGTGGCTATAATGACATTTTTAGCACTATAAGTGGTGTCGTTACCCTCAGCGTCGGTGACCGACACGTGCTTATCGGCGAGTAATTTGCCGTGACCTTGCAGCCAGTCAATTTTATTGGCTTTAAACAGCTGCTCAATGCCGCCGGTTAATTCACTCACAATCTTATCTTTGCGAGCGATCATCTTGGTGATATCCATCGAGACATCGCCCACGTTAATTCCGTGAGAATCTAAATGGTGACTAGCCTCTTCATATTTCTCAGAGCTTTCAAGCAGCGCTTTAGAAGGGATGCAGCCAACATTTAAGCAGGTGCCACCGAGTGCTGGCTTGCCTTGCTTATTGATCCATTTTTCAACACAGGCCGTCTTTAGGCCAAGCTGGGCGGCGCGAATGGCCGCAACATAGCCACCCGGGCCGCCACCAATAACAATAACGTCGTAATTATCTGACATATCGACCTCTATACCTCGAGTAAAATGCGGTGAGGATCTTCAACAAGTTCTTTGATTGTTTTTAAGAACAAGACGGCGCCTTTACCATCGATGATGCGGTGATCATAAGACAGTGCCAAATACATCATCGGGCGAATCACCATTTCATCATTTTCCACAACAACGCGTTTCACGATATTGTGCATGCCCAAAATCGCACTTTGTGGTGGATTTAAGATAGGAGTGGATAGCAACGAGCCAAAGACACCGCCATTGGTAATCGTAAAGGTTCCACCGGTTAGATCAGACATTTCTAGCTTATTGTCTTTCGCTTTTGCCGCAAGCTCAGAAATGGTCGTCTCAACTCCTGCCATTGACATTTTTTCTGTATTTCTCAACACAGGAACGACCAGTCCGCGAGGCGCTGACACGGCGATACCGATATCTGAATAGCTATGATAAACAATATCATCGCCATCAATTGAGGCATTCACTTCAGGAAAACGCTGCAAAGCAATACTTGAGGCTTTAACAAATAGCGACATAAAACCTAAACGAGCATTATGTGTCTTTTCAAACAGCTCTTTGTATTGGCTGCGCATTTCCATTAATGGCTGCATATTGACTTCGTTAAACGTCGTCAGCATGGCGGTGGTTTGTGTCGCTTCGTGCAAACGCTCAGCGATGCGTTTACGCAGGCGCGTCATGGGTACACGTTCTTCTGTACGTGCACCGACGGGTGCTTGGTTTACAGGCGTCGCTGCAGCCGGGGTGCTTGAAGCACCTGCTGCGGCAACATCTTCTTTTAAGATGCGGCCATTCTTACCACTTCCAGCAACATCACCTGCGCTTAGATTTTTTTCATCTAATGCTTTGCGTACCGCAGGGCTTGTCTGTCCGCCTGTTTGCGGTTCTGCTGCTGTAGGGGCAGCCTCTGTTGGTGCCTCATCGGCAGTGGGAGCGGCTGGGGTCTCGGCGACTGCGCCCTCAGTAATCGTACCTAGTAGCTGGTCGCTAACGACGGTGGAGTCTTCAGCTTCAACGATAGACTCTAGAATCCCGCTTACCGGTGCTGGAACTTCTAACACTACTTTATCGGTTTCTATTTCAATTATCGGTTCGTCTTGTTGAACCGGATCACCCGCTTTTTTAAACCATTTAACAACCAGTGCGTCAGCGACTGATTCTGGTAACTGTGGCGTTTTGATCTCAACACTCATTACAGGGTTAGCTCCTTAATATGAAGATGGATGTCAGTAAATATTTAACGTTATTATCTAGCGGTGTTCGTGTAGTACGCGGCGCTTAAAGCTTAAAGATACCATCCATAATATAATGGATGCACACTATACGCGTTGAATTCAAACTCACCCACACCGATAACCAATAGTGTGTATCAAGTGCATTTATGGTTATAGTTAGCAGCGTATTATTGCTAAGGTTAATTTTCACTCTGCAGTCAGTTTGAAAGCCGCCAAAGATTATCACAGCTACCTACTTTGTGATAGTTGTGAATGAACTAGGCTAGCCCTTCGAGCTGCACATAAACGCTGTGTGCACCTCATAAAACAAGCGAGGTTTATGTGACATCAGTAAATGATCAACAGTCTGATATCGAGGCAATTGCAGGCACCATACTGGCGGCCTTCAATAAGCACTATCGAATTTTTTTAGGGATAACCAGACAGGCGCGCGAGCGTTTTGTGTATCAGGATTGGGATGCCGATCAAGAAGCGTCACGTGAGCGAATTCATCTTTACTCATTGCGCGTTGATGAAGCTGTAAAAACGCTGAGTAAATCATTTAATCTTGAAGCAATCGATAAATCAGTGTGGAAAGCGGTGAAGCTGGCCTACATTAATAAGCTATACGAGCACCGTCAGCCAGAGCTTGCTGAGACGTTCTATAACTCAGTGTTTACCTGGTCATTTACACGCCGCTACTATAATAATGACAATATATTTGTGCGTCCGGCGTTATCGACTAAATACCTAACAGGCGACCAGCCGGTTTATCAAAGCTATTACCCCACCAAAGAAAATATTGGTGAGATGGTTAACGGTATTTTAGATGATTTTGATATCGGCTTGCCATTTGTTAACAAGTCGCGAGATGCGAGATACTTAACCGATCAGCTGCAATACATACTCAAAACCACGCGCGAATACTCGGGGGCCTATCAAGTTCAAGTGCTGTCACCTATTTTATACCGCAATAAAGCGGCGTATATTGTGGGACGCACGCTCAATGGCGCGACGTATCAGCCGTTTGCTATACCCATCTTGCACGATGATGAGCAAGAGGGTGGGGTGTATGCCGACGCCCTGTTAACCCAAGACCGTGACATCACTAATTTATTTAGTTTTGCGCGGGCCTACTTTATGGTGGATACCGAAACGCCGTCTGCAGTTGTTAATTTTTTACACCAAATGATGCCAAGTAAAACGGCTGCAGATTTGTACACGTCAATTGGCTTAGGCAAGCAAGGTAAAACCGAGTTCTATCGTGATTTCTTAGATCATCTTAAGCACTCAAGTGACCAGCTGGTAGTCACCAGAGGTACGCTGGGGATGGTGATGACTGTTTTTACGCTGCCCTCCTATCCTTTTGTATTTAAAGTGATTAACGATAAGTTCGCCCCACCAAAAACCGTCACCCACCGCATCGTAAAAGAAAAATATCAGCTGGTTAAAATGCACGACAGGGTAGGCCGGTTGGCAGATACGCTGGAGTTTTCTCATGTGGCGCTGCCATTAGAGCGTTTCTCAGAAGAGCTTTTAACAAATATAAAAGCGCGCATTCCTTCGAGTATAAAAATAGAAGGCGAAAGTCTGATTATCAGGCATTTATATATAGAACGTCGCTTGGAGCCTTTGAATCTTTACGTGGATGATGCCAGCGAAGACCAACTTGAAGCGGCCATCATTGAATATGGCAATGCGATAAAAGAGCTCGCCGTTGCCAACGTGTTTCCGGGTGATTTGCTGCTTAAGAATTTCGGTGTTACTAACCACTGCCGCGTTATTTTTTACGATTACGATGAGATTGAGTTAATGGAAGACTGCAATTTTCGCAGTATCCCAAAACCACAAAATATGCAGCAGATTATGGCCTCCGAGCCTTGGTACTCAATTGATGAAAAAGATGTCTTTCCAGAAGAGTTTTTAACCTTTGTCTCCTCTAGGCCCGATAGGCGTGCGCTGTTCAAACAACACCACGGTGACCTATTGGAGGTTGAGTATTGGAAGACCACTCAAGAACGAATTCGTCAGGGAAAGTATGCGGATGTTTTTCCTTACGCGAAAGAAATCCGTTTTAAGAATATCTATAGTCAGGTCTAGAAAATAGGAGGGGTCGAATCAAGGGCAAACGGTGTTTAATCTATTTATAAAGTGATACCATGTCCGTCTGAAATACCCATCAATAAGTATTAATATATCATGGCGACTACACAGCAAAGCTTATTCGAAAAAATGCAGCAGGATTCAATGCTAGATGGCAACAGCGCAATCTATCTTGAGTCACTGTACGAAGCGTATCTTGAAGACCCCGCCTCTGTATCGGCAGGTTGGCGTACCTACTTTGATGATCTGCCAGCCCAGCCCAGTTTAAATGGTGCAGGCGAGCCCAGTCACGCAAAAATGCGAGACCAATTTCGTAACCTTGGTTTACGAGCACAAGCAGCGGCGCCACAAAGCGAAGACGCTGAACATCGTGCCAAGCAAGTTAAAGTCCTTCAACTTATTAACGCCTACCGTTTTAATGGACACGTTAAAGCCAATACTAATCCACTGGCCCAAGGCGCTGTTAGAGACGTTCCCGAACTCACTTTAGCTTTTCACTCATTAGGCACGGCTGACCTTGATACGGTGTTTAACAGCGGCTCGATGGCGGAACTAGGTGACGCAACGCTGCGTGAAATAGTTGCGCAGCTAGAAGCTGTTTACTGCGATACGATTGGCTCGCAGTACATGTATATCTCCAACACAGATGAAAAGCGTTGGATACAGCAGCGGTTGACCAAATCGTACCGGCATCCTTCGTTTAACGCTGAGCGGCGCAAGTACTTACTAAAGCAATTAATCGCCGCTGACACACTTGAGCGTTATTTGCACTCCAAATATGTCGGACAAAAGCGCTTTTCACTTGAAGGCGGTGACAGTTTAATACCCTTGCTAGATGAGTTAATTCAGCACACCGGCGAGCTAGGCACGCGCGAAGTTGTTATTGGTATGGCGCATCGAGGGCGTTTGAACGTACTTATCAACATCATGGGTAAGTCACCTGCGATGTTATTTAACGAGTTTGCAGGCAGTGTCGACAATGGTGGTCGCTCCGGTGATGTGAAATACCACATGGGTTATTCCTCGGATATGCAAACACCCGGTGGTCCCGTCCACTTGGCAATGGCTTTTAATCCCTCTCATTTAGAAATTGTAGGCCCTGTGGTGGTTGGTGCATCGCGCGCACGCCAAGATCGCCGTGAAGAAGTTCAGGCACGCCGCGCAGTACTACCAATTGTTATCCATGGCGATGCCGCGTTGGCAGGTCAAGGTGTCAATATGGAAATGTTGAACATGTCAGCGACGCGGGGTTATAAAACGTCCGGTACGGTTCACATCGTTGTTAACAATCAAATCGGCTTTACAACCAGCGCTATCTCAGACGCACGCTCTACAGAATACTGTACAGATTTGGCAAAAATGGTTAATTCACCCGTGTTTCATGTGAACGCGGATGATCCTGAGGCTGTCATTAATGTCACTCGTATGGCAGTTGACTACCGCTTAGAGTTTAAAAAAGATGTGTTTATTGATCTGGTGTGCTATCGCCGTCATGGACACAACGAGGCGGACGAGCCGTCGGCTACTCAGCCTCTTATGTATAAGAAAATCAGAGATCTGTCACGTGCTCAGGAGCTTTATGCTAACAAGCTGATTGAAGAGAAAGTCGTTACACGTGCTGATGTCGACGGTTACATTGCAGAATATCGACAGGCTCTAGAGGAGGGGCGTGAAACGGTTCCACACCTTATTCCACCGGGACAGCATCAGCAGGATTTCCCAATTGATTGGGAACGGTTTAAACACACCAAGTGGGATGACCCGGTCGATACGACTATCACCGAAGAGCAGTTTAAAACACTGGGCATGCAAATAACAGATACGCCAGAAGGCTTTGTTTTAAATGCCCGCGTAAAAGCGATTAATAATAAACGCAAGCAAATGGCGAGCCTTGAGCTGCCTACCGATTGGGGATTTGGTGAGAATTTAGCATACGCATCAATCGTGGCGGAAGGTAACCCGATCAGGTTGTCGGGAGAGGACTGCGGTCGCGGAACATTCTTTCATCGCCACGCAGTGTTTCATGATCAAAACAACGGCGCACTGCATACACCGTTAAAGCACATTGGTAAAACGCCTAAGTCGTTTGTTGTGATTGACTCTTTATTGTCAGAGGAGGCGGTATTAGCATTTGAGTACGGCTATGCAACCACCGAAGCTGATAAGTTAGTTATTTGGGAAGCTCAGTTTGGCGACTTTGCTAACGGCGCACAAATGGTCATTGACCAATTCATCAGCTCAGCTCATCAAAAATGGGCACTGCACTGTGGCTTGGTCATGTTGCTACCTCACGGCTATGAAGGCATGGGGCCGGAGCATTCTTCTGCACGACTTGAACGATTTATGCAGCTGTGTGCTCAAGAAAATATGCAAGTGTGTGTGCCGAGCACGCCGGCTCAAATATTCCATATGTTAAGACGCCAAATCAAGCGCGAAGTTAGAATTCCACTTATCGTGATGACGCCAAAGAGTTTGTTAAGACATTCTCAAGCGGTAAACCAAATGGCGGATTATACGGAGCGAGGTTTCCAAAACGTCATAGATGAGATCGACGAGATTGAGCCTTCAGCTGTCACTGAGTTAGTGCTGTGTAGCGGTAAGGTGTATTACGAGTTGTTAGCGGCACGTCGCGATAACGACATTAAACATATCGCGATCATTCGTTTGGAGCAGTTGTATCCGTTCCCGAAGGCAGACTTGCAAGCGTTACTCGCTAAATACCCGAATGTAAACATACACAAGTGGTGTCAAGAAGAGCCATTTAACCAAGGCGCGTGGTTGAGTATTCAGCCCAATCTACGCGATGCGTTGGGTGATGAGGCCAAACTTAAGCCGTTTACGCGTGCATCGATGGCAGCACCTGCAGAAGGCAGCACCAAGGCGCATAAAATTGCTCAAGAAAAAATAATTGCTACAACGTTAGGGCTTGAAGTCGCTGAGGAAAGCGTCATTACCGCTAAGCTGGGACAAATTTGATTGATTAAAATTGAGTGTACAAATAAACAATGATAGATAAACAGGTAGATGTTTTGTTGGTGGGTGCTGGTGCGATGAGCAGTACCCTTGGGGCTTTGCTGAACGAACTTGACCCAAACCTTTCGATGTTGATGGTAGAGCGCCTGAGTAAAGGGGCACAGGAAAGTACCAGTGGCTGGAACAATGCCGGCACAGGTCACGCCGCCTATTGTGAGCTAAACTACACGTCTGTCAATGCTGACGGCAGCATGGATACGGGTAAACCTGAGTTTATTAACCCAGCTTTTGAGAGAAGTTTGCAGTTTTGGTCGTATCTGGTTAATCAGAAAATCCTGCCAGAACCTACTAAGTTCATTAATGCCACACCACACATGAGTTTTGTTTGGGGTGAGGGCAACGTTGACTTTTTGCGCAAGCGCTATGAAGCTATGAGTGCGCATCACTTGTTTAAAGATATGGAGTTCTCCAGCGACCCTAAGGTACTTCGTGAGTGGTTCCCTTTGATTATGGAAGGCAGGGATCCTAACCAAAAAGTGGCCGCCACGCGAGTTCGCTACGGCAGCGATGTCGACTTTGGTGTAATTTCACGAAGCATCGTGCGTCATCTTCGCACGAAAGACAATTTTGATCTTTGGCTTAATCATAATGTTGATGATATGCATCAGCGCGAAGACGGCCAGTGGCAAGTGCACATGCGCCATAGCCAAACGGGCATGCTCAAATTGGTTCGCGCCAAATTCGTCTTTTTGGGTGCCGGTGGCGGCGCATTGCCGCTATTACAAAAATCGGGTATTCCTGAGGCGAAGGGCTATGGTGGGTTCCCAGTCAGCGGTCAGTGGTTGGTTTGTCACAAACCTGAGATTGTTAACCAGCACCAAGCGAAGGTTTATGGTAAAGCACCGATCGGCGCGCCACCCATGTCCGTTCCACATTTAGACACAAGAATTATTGGCGGTAAAAAAGCGCTGCTGTTTGGCCCGTTTGCAGGGGCCACGACCAAATTTTTGAAACAAGGCTCAGTGTTTGATCTAATTAAATCGGTTAAGCCGGATAATTTAATCCCGCTGTTGTCAGTTGCGCGTGACAATATGGACCTGACGCGCTATCTGATCAGGGAAGCTAGGCAAACCTTTGAAAACCGTATCGATACGCTACAGCTATTTTACAAACATGCTAAAGCGGAAGATTGGGCGCTATTGCATGCCGGACAACGTGTCCAGATTATTAAGAAAAATGAAGAAAAAGGTGGCAAGCTAGAGTTTGGGACTGAAGTGGTTGCCTCTGCTGATGGCAGCTTAGTTGCTTTGTTAGGTGCATCGCCCGGCGCCTCTACTGCGGTGCAAACGATGATCGAAGTGCTTGAGAAAAGCTTTAAAACAGAGCTTGAGCAGGGCAATTGGAAGGCACGTTTAAAAGAAATGATCCCCTCTTATGGCGAATCATTGAGTCAGGATGCTGAACTGCTACACCGCGTGCGAAAATATACCTTAAGCACATTAAAGCTAGATGACAAATACGAAGGGTAGTGATCTATAGCAGTTTTGCACACCACCTAACCCCTATGGCGGTTAGGTGGTGTGCAAAGGCCGTTTAGATATTCACGATTGGCATGCCAGCGAACCAACGGTGTGATACAAACAATAGTAGATAAACGACTACCGTTATTCCCAGCAAAATCCCTTCTCGTTTAACACTTGCAACTTCTGCAGGCTTTACCCAAGGGCCTTCGTTACGGCTGACGCTGATAATTGAAACTGCTGCCCAAGTCGTCATACCACCAAATAAAATAACAGAACGAATATCGCCATTCGCCAGTAAATGCCCAACGCCCCAAACAATAACCGCGGTTAACATGGGGTGGCGAATGTACTGTTTAATTCTTGAAATGCCCTTAGTGCTGGCTGCACCGAGTAGTAAGATAGCAATAAACATTGTTAGCATATTCAAGCCACGCCCCCAGCTAGGAACATCGTAGACTGGAGTGGGTACGGTTGAGCGCCAGCCTAGAACAATTAATACCACACTAAAAACGATGCAGGCTGCAAAGATACCTTGATATTTATTACCAAGCTTTTCAATGAGTTGGCTGCGACGCGATGCAAACACACTGGGGTAAAGATGTGCGGCGCTCCACAGCAGAACGCCAATAACTAGTAAACCCATATTGCTAGAACTCCCTGTTAAATTGATGGCTACAGTTTTAAATAATACAATATCATTGAGGCGGCCAATAATACGGCCACCCAGAGCACCATACTAGCACTTGGCCAAGTACGAGCAAAAATGCCTTGCGGACCATGCACTTCAAATAGATGATCAAAACGGCGTTTTCCAAATTGCTTTGCAAACCTTGTCAAAGGCGGCATGATCGCAGCATAGGCTATTTGTATTTTTGCCAGTAAACCGGGGATTAGCTTTCGATAGAACCAATCAAAATCAAGGCTAATAGTTAGTGTGCGCTTCATAAGGGATAGCAGTACAAAGAAGGCAAACCCTGCAAATAACAAAAGCTGCAGCTGCGTAACGACGTGATCTAGGGTGTAGGGCTCATAGTCCAATGCATACGGTAAAATGCCGTAAATAAGCGCCGGCACAACGCCAATCACAATGCAAAGCCCTGACATGATATTCATAGCCAAACGCATATTCCACGGTGGATCAGGGGGGCGTAGTCCTGAGTCTTTTTGGAAAAATACGAACCAAGGAAATTTAATGCCTGCGTGCAAAAATACCCCTGCGGAGGCCGCAACTAATAAAAACCAGACTACCGATAACCCTGCGTCTGCCGCAGCGCTGGTTTCAAGGGATTTGGTGACAAAGCCTGAGGTTAATGGCACCGCAGAAATAGCAAGTGCCCCAATAATACCGTTGATGGCCGTGTTGGGCATGGATTGAAAAAGCCCACCGAGGTCTGTGCATTTGCGTTTACCGGTCATTAGTAACACGCTGCCGGCTGACATTAATAGTAAGCCTTTATAAATGATGTGAGCGAAGGCATGAGCCGCAGCGCCATTGAGTGCAAGTTCGGTTCCGATACCGATAGCCACCAACATAAAGCCCACTTGATTGACAATGCTGTAAGCAAGGATGCGGCGCATATCGTTTTCTAGTAATGCATAGATAATGCCGTAAAACACCATATATAAACCGACATAGATTAAGACCGTTTCGCCGGGAAAACACATCAGTAGGGCAAAGACCGCGGTCTTTGTGGTAAATGCCGATAAAAACACCGTACCACTAGGGCTTGCTTCAGGGTAGGCATCGGCAATCCATGATGATAGCGGCGGCGCACCGGCATTGACTAAAAAGCCAATCAATATCAACCAAGTGCCTAGGCTATCTGCTTTCATCGCAACAATGTCAGTGCTGCCAGTGGCGCCAATATGAGCGGTAATGCCAATCATAAGAATGACGCCCCCTAATAGATGCACCAATAGGTAACGCATGCTAGCGCCCAGCGCTAACGGGTTGGCTCGAGAATTGGCCCAAATAACTAGCGTTGAGCCGATGGCCATAATTTCCCAGAAGATAAACAGGCTTA
>ENA-ORXT01000739-ORXT01000739.1-marine-metagenome-genome-assembly--contig:-NODE-739-length-49314-cov-154.432541_pt1 | contig 49314 bp, 34 predicted proteins | sample MGYA00237868_ERZ511482 | MGnify/ENA metagenome assembly ERZ511482
ATCCCATAGAAGATGCCATGTTCTAAGCCTAAGTTAATTTGTGTGGGGAAGAGGGAATCTTTGTCAATATGATAAAGCACCATATTTGACATCAGAAAGCGAGCATCTGCCCCTTCCATGCGGATGTATAAGTCTACCGTATCAGTTTCTTGAATATTCAGTTGGATGAAATTAGCCCAGAAGTCATAGGTCCTGTCAGCTTGGGATATGTGATCTCCTGTACGTTGGAGACTGAACTGGCCGTCTCCTGTGGTTGTGTATGCATCTACATAGTCGAATGTATATCTATCGTCACCCATTTCTGGGGCGATGTGTAATATCTGCTTACCTAAGAAATAAGGGCTCCCATAGAATGTTGCTTTTAACCAATAACTTTTGTTGGGTTCATGCAGCGTATTGAATAGGTCAGTTTTAGGTAAATCGTTCCACTGCTCATGAATAAATGAAATAGGCAATTTATCAGATTGCTCGATGTAGAATTGATGGTTGGTGATCGGATTGCCATTAAAGGGGAATATATCTTGCTTTGGAAAATACCCCCGAAAAGGATAGCCAGCAAAAGCCCCAGGATACATCTCTGGATGGATTAAGTCAAAAGAAACCTGTTGTGCTTGGTGCCGTTGCTCCTGACTGATGCCTTCTAATCTGACGTATAGGGTGACCTTCTCTTTTTGCTGAATGGGAAATGTCAATAAGTTTAATTCTGAAGCGATAGGCTTACTTTGATTTGGAATGGCATGACCAGTTTTTTGATAAAGGGTGTCTCCATTTTCTTGGATCAGCCAAGTCTCAGCATACTCCCAGCTGTGATCGAAGCCATTGCTGCTGAAGTGAAAAAGATAGCTTCCGTCAGTTGTATTTTTTCCCAGAAGATCCAATTTTACCCAATAGACCGCCTTAGACTGAAAGTCATTCTTTGTATCATTTTTCACAAACTGGTCAGTCAGTAATGGAAGGTCTTCAAGTTCTATTGTTCCCTCATCGTCTGATAAGACATGGAGCTCTTGGTAGAATTCTTTTTTGTGGAAATCTTGACTTGTTGTTATGCCTTGTTCATATTGAGCCAGGGTCAAAAAGGAATCTAAAGGGAAGCGATTAGCATGAGTCAGATTAGATCCTGTAAACGTATCTGTTAGAATATCGGAAGCATTAACTTGTTGACAATAGACTATCGTCTGATTTAAAACAATGAACCAGATCAGGACAAGCCAAAAATAGTTGAGCTTTGTTTTCTTCGGTATTCGCATTAACTGATTTAGGTATTTTACGCCCTTTATTTATCAATATACTCTAATCAAAGGAATCTTCTAACAATAAAATGGTCTGCTTCAATCGAAGCAGACCATGAAACACAGTTATTTATCGGATCTCAGAGAGGTATTTAGTTACCACATCCATCAATATAGGCGTGGAAGACGGCGCCAGCTTTCACATTAAAATTTTGAGATAAGTTAACCTCAGTTGTGGCATCATAGTCCACCTGAGCACGGATGTAAAGGTTTGATTATATTCTAATTCATTCCACCTATTCAGATCCTTAAATGAGCCTGTCCAACCACTGGCGGAGTCAGTATGACTCTTTACTTACTTCTTCCGGTACATCATTGGTGACTTAGCATACTTTTTGTGAAAGGCTCGGGAGTAATAGCTTGGATTGGAGAAGCCAACTTCATAGGCGATTTCAGCAATATTGAGTTCATTGGATTTGAGTAGAGACAGGCTTCTATCCAGTCGGATGTCTCTGATGAAGGTTGATGGTGTAACTCCTGTCAGGGCTTTGAGCTTTCGGTAGAGCTGGGATTGGCTGATGCCTATCTGATCGGCAAGATATTCTGTATTGAGGGTTTCGGATTTGATTTCTGTGATGACGATATCTTGTAAGTCTTTTAAGAATTGTTCTTCTGGGCTTTGAGTTTTTGTCACTTGGATCTTTGGATTTACTTCGATAGAAGAATCTGCATCAGCGGAAGTATACATGGCTATGTATCGCTCTCTCAGGACATTCCTGATTTCGAGTAGTTGATTAATTCGAATGAGAAGCTCTTGTTTGTTGAAGGGTTTACTCAGGTAGGCATCTGCACCTATTTTGAGGCCTTCAATGCGGTCGATCTCTGCTGCTTTAGCCGTGAGTAGGATGATAGGTATGTGACTGGTCCGCTGATCTTTCTTTAAAATACGGGTTAACTCATATCCATCCTTGATGGGCATCATGACATCGCTGATGATGAGGTCTGGGATCATTTCGATCGCTTTGTCTATGCCCTGCTCTCCATTGGTCGCTTCGATGACATGATAGCTCTGTCCCAAGACTTGCTGTAAGTAGAGAAAGACATCCTTATTGTCTTCGGCGATCAGAAGTATGGGTTTACCATCAGTTGGAAGAGGTTCATCAGCCTCCAGATTTGTATAGTCTAAATGAATCGATGCGATATCTTGAGTTGGCCCTATAGCTTCACGTAGCGTCGCTTGATTTGTGATTGGTATGGTGATGGTGAAAGTGGTGCCATCACCTTCAGCGCTTTCTACTTTAATCACTCCATTCATGAGTTGAATAATATCTTTGGTCAGTGATAATCCGATCCCGCTGCCGTCTACTTGTCGTGTCTCAGAATCATCGATTTGGTAGAATCGATCAAAGATTTTGGCTTGCTTGTCTGATGGGATACCGATACCATTATCTTTGACTTTTAACTGAAGTAATGATTGGTCCCCACTCAAGATTTTTGTAGCATGCATGACAATCTTTCCATGAGCAGCAGTGAATTTTAAAGCATTAGATAGTAGGTTGTAGACGATATGTTGAATCTTATTTTCATCATAGTCCATGATGAGTGATGGCTGCTCTGAGTAAAAGGCGAGTCTGATATCTTTTTCTTTGGCTTTGCTGAAGAATGACTCTGTCAGGTAATTAAGGTAAGTGATGATGTCACTCTGGATGAGTTGTAGTTCTAACTGTTTGCTGTCGGATTTAGAAAGATCGAGCAGTTGATTGACAAGGGTCAGTAAGTTTTGACTATTTCGTTGGATGAGTTGTTGGTTTTGGAGGATCTTTTCCTTTTTGCCTTTTGGTAGTTTTAGGCTTTTGGTGGTATCTGATAGTTCATCATTGATCCCCATGATCACGGTTAGGGGTGTTCTGAATTCATGCGTGATGTTCGTGTATAGTCGGGTCTTGAGATCATTCATTTCTTCGAGTTTCTCAGCATGTACTTGCTTCTCGAAGATGGTTTGTTTGGCTTTGAGGTTTTCTTGGATTGCAGCTTCTTTTTCTGATTTTAATGCTCGGGATCGATAGCCAAAGGTTAAGGCTAAGGTAACGATCAATAGGATGATTGCAATTTTCATGAAGTCATCTACGAATAATGCATTGATGCCTGGTGGTAACCACCCTTCATTATAAACTAAGGTTAGTGTTGAGCCCATGATGATTGGCAGAATGGATATAAGCAGAAAAAATTTTGATCTTTTAACAGAGTTAGGAGATGTCCAGATCATATAGATCCCTAAGAGTAGCGCTGAAAAAGTATAGGCTGCCGGCGTCAATATGCCTGGATAAGTCCCAGCTTCAGAAAATGAATATCTAAAGATGAATCGCAAAAATGAAGTCAAGGTGAGTATCAGATATATCGGAACAACTCGTCGCATGAATAATCCATTTTTGGGAATATTCAAATATTGAGAAATAAATAGTAGGCCTCCTAAAAGGGTTAAGTAAATAGATGAATGATAGAGCGGTTCATTATAAGGAATGGTAATAGGGAAAGGGACAAAGCTTGAAAAATTGAATTCTGAAAATGCCCTTGACAAAAAAAACCCCAATCCAAAAATTGAAAAATAGAGATAGATTTTTTCATTCTCAATTAAGTAAAGGAAGATGAAAAAAAGAATTTGGATTCCGAGCATGCCATAAAAGATGAAAGCCTTCTTGGTCAGAAATATTTGAGAACTGAAGATGGAATCAAAATCAATATGCCATAGTTTTATATTCTCTGGTTGATAATTAAGGTTCATTCCCTTTAATCTTATATAGACATCGAGGGTATCATTCTCAGTTAGGTCAATCTGGATGTAATTGGCCCAAAATTCTATAGGTTTATCTCTGATTGAGATTTGTCTCCCTGTAAGTTGATGTGTTTGCTGACTATGTTGATCAATCGTGTAAGTGTCGATATAATCATAAGCCTGTGCGTCATTACCTAATTCTTGTGCCACATGAATGACTTGTCTCCCTTTGAATGCAGGATGACTGACCATTGTAGTCTTGAGCCAATAGACATGTGCCTTTTCTGGGACGATGACTTCGGACTGCTTCCACGATAGGATGGAAGATGAAGTGATGATATCAGATATCTCTAAGGTTTGTGTCGTGTCTGTGTAGACCAGTAGTGGCTGGATCTTTACCCCTTTGAATAGTTTAGTTTCATTCTTTACGAAGGCTTTAGAGAAGTCATAAAATTCTTTAGAACTATTTTGACCTCTGGCTTGAAGAGCAAAAGAGAGCAGGCACAGGACTATGCAGAATGGAAGGAAGTTGTTATATTTTTTTTTCAGTGGAATTAGAATTGATTTAAATGAGAGATTTTCTATAGATCAAAGGCGATTTATTAAATAATTTGTGGAAAGACCTGGAGTAGTAACTAGGACTACTGAAGCCAACTTCATATGCAATCTGAGCAATATCCATCTCCGTATTTTGTAATAAATCGACACTTTTCTGAAGTCTCACCTGTCGAATATAGCTATTCGGAGTTAGACCAGTGACAGCTTTAATTTTTCGATAGAGTTGGGATTGACTGATACCGATGTCGCTGGCAATCATGTCAGCATTGAGCTTTTCATTACTCATATGGATAGTGATGATGTTTTTGAGCTGATTAATGAAGTCATCTTCTTGAGAAATATAGACATCTTCAGAAGGCGCTAATGAATGACCGGCGGTTTTAATTGTCGATACGGCATAATGCTGTTGCATCGCATTTCTAATCTCAATTAGTTTTTTGATTCTAATAAGTAATTCTTGTTTGTTAAACGGTTTATTTAAATAGGCATCTGCACCAAGACGGAGACCTTCATATTTATTTGTTTGCCCCGCTTTAGCAGTCAATAGAATAATTGGAATATGGCTGGTGCTATTATGACTCTTCAATGTTCTGGTTAATTCATAACCATCTTTTATCGGCATCATGACATCACTGATGATTAAGTCAGGGATTAATTCTTTAGCTTTCTGTATGCCTATCTCGCCATTGGGCGCACTAAAAATCTGATAGCTTTGGCTGAGGACTTGCTCCAAATAATAGCACACATCTTTATTATCTTCTACAATCAGGATAATGGCTTGATCCTGCATTTGGCTATTATCCGGCGATTCGATTTGTTCTATCGATATTAATTTAGAGTCAATTGGATCGTACGATAATTCTTGGATAGAAGCATTATTTCTTATCGGAAGTAATACTGTGAATGTGCTTCCTATATCTGTATTACTTTCTACTGTGATGTCACCATCCATAAGGTGGATAATATCTTTAGTAAAAGAGAGTCCGATGCCACTTCCGTCGACTTGTCGAGTCTGAGAATCATCTACCTGATAGAACCTGTCAAAGATATATGGTAATTTATTAACAGGAATGCCAATGCCGTCATCTTTCACTTTAAGCTGTAATAATGACTGACCCTTTGCCTCAATGAGTGCAGCATGCATCACAATCTTTCCATTTTCGCGAGTAAATTTAAGCGCATTCGATAAAAGATTGTAAACCAGATGTTGAACCTTTACTTCATCATAATCCATCATAAGAGATGACAGCTCTGTATAAAAGACAAGTCTGATATTTTTCTCTTTGGCTTTACTGAAGAAGGACTCCGTTAGATAATTAAGAAAGGGGATGATATTACTCTGGATCAGTTGTAATTCTAACTGTTGACTATCAGACTTAGATAAATCGAGTAATTGATTTACGAGGTTCAATAGATTTTCACTGTTGCGTTGAATCAATTGTTGATTCTGTAACATCTTTTCTTTCTTTCCAGAAGGTAGTGCAAGTTTCTGGGTTGTCTCTGTTAGTTCGTCATTAATGCCCATGATAACAGTCAGAGGTGTTCTGAATTCATGAGTGATATTCGTGTACAGCCGCGTTTTAAGATCGTTCATTTCTTCTAATTTTTCAGTACGCATCTGCTTTTCGAAAATGGTCTTTTGAGCTTTTAAATTCTCTTGAATGGCTGCTTCCTTTTCAGACTTAAGTGTCAGAGAGCGATAGCCTACATTAAGTGATATCGTCACCACTAATAATATGACACCCAATCTTAAAATATCATCTATGACCTGTTTATTAATAAAATTTGGAAGCCATTCATCAGGGAGTGCAACCGTCAGATGAGCATCATTATTGAGTAAGATGAGAAAGCCACCTAAGATGGCAGGTAGAATAGCTAGTAGAATCCATATTTTTGATTTCTTGATAGAAGATGGAGAGATAAAGACCATATACATTCCTAAGAATATACCGATGAAAGTATAAGGAGCAGGAGTTAATAGCATCGGAAATGAGCCGACTTCAGAGAATGAATATCTAAAGATGAAACAGAGGTATGAAGTCAAGGTCATGACCAAATAGATTGGAATCACTCTCTTGATTAAAATTCCATTTCTTGGAATACTCAAATATTGGGATAAAAAGAAAAGGCCACCCAGCACGGTAATGTATACTGATAAATGGAATAGAGGTTCGTTATATTGGACGAGAGAAGGAAAAGGGACATAGCTTGAAAAATTAAATTCTGTAAAAGCTCTGGTTAAAAACAGACCAAGTCCAAAAACAGAGAATGATATATAGATTAACTCTTTCTCAATTAAATATAGAAATACGAAAAACAGAATCTGTATCCCTAAAATACCATAAAAGAGGAAAGATGTTTTAGCTAAATACAGCTGACAGCTAAATAGATAGTCAAAGTCTAAGTGCCATAATGAAAAAGAATTTAAGGGATAACTAAGATTCATTCCCTCTAAGCGTATGTAGACATCGAGAGTGTCAAAGGATTTTATGTCGAGCTGTATCAGATTCGCCCAAAAATCTATAGGACGCTCCTCAAGTGGCACTTGATTCCCAACTCTTTGTTGAGTTTGATATCCTTGTTTGTTAAGCGTGTAGGTATCTATGATATCATACGCATGTAAGTCATTACCCAATTCTTGTGCTATGTGAAATACTTGTTTGCCTTTGAAGGAATTATGTCCGATGACACTCGTCTTTAACCAATAAACCACATGTCTTTGGGGCACAACAGCGAGCGCATCCTTCCAGTCTATGATTGACGCTTGACTGATTATTTCGCTGATGCTTAATGACTGTGTTGTATCAGAAAAAACGAAGAGAGGCTTGACATTTACACCTTTAAATAATTTGGTTTTACTTTCTATGAGGTCTTCTTTGAATTGGTAATGTGTTTCGTTGTTGCTTTGGGATGAAGCATGGCAACTGAATGCTATGCAAAGTATGACTAAGCAGAAATGAAGAAAGTCAGTATGTAATCTATTGAGAGAAATGAGATTTTATTTATGTGAGTTATACAGTAATGCCCTACTAATTTCTGACCGACAATCATGAAGTTGCGTGTTTCTATAGAAGCTTGAGATTAATAATACTAATAAATAAGGACTACTTATAGTTTATGAGACTGATTTCAAATGTTATGATCTATAAACACTTCTATACTCTGAGTTCATTTGTTTGAGCTGTGGCATGAATCAAGCTAAGTTTATTTCATGTGCTATCACAGATTGCGCCAAGAATTAAAACAGAAATATTCTTTGTGAAGTTAGGTATTGCTATTGGCAGTCTTGGATGACTGCCGTGAATAGACTGCCAAGTGGATTATTGAAGCCTGCTAGCAGGTCTATTGTTTGGCCAGCCTGATAAGTAATATTATCTCCAACTGAAATAGTAGCATCAGATTTTATCTGATTAGATGCTTGGAATAGCTGCGGTTGATTATTCATTAGTACATTAATATCATCAGTCGCAATACACAGTATAGGTTTACATTCTTTCACAGTCAGGTGAATATTGAATGCATCTGCATCCCAATTAGAATCTTCGACAATGACCCTGATTGAACTCGAACCGGATTTTATTGGTGTGATCTTGAGTGTGACCTGATTACCAGTTTGTGTAAGCGTTAAGAACTCGTCTAATTGTGGAACAACTAATATATTACTTGAAGTTGCTTCGACTTGTAGGTCGCTCGGCTGATCTTCTAAATCTGCAATAGTAAATACGATTGGAATCGATTGTCCAGCTTGTGACGGATAACCCAGAAATAGACAGAGGTCTCCACCCATGGTAGATTCATTCTCCAGCATGACGGTGTTGCTTGATGATAATGCAATAATCGGATCTGTCTGAGCTAATGAGCTTGATACAACAATAAAGAAAAGTGTAGTCGTGTATAATATGTTTCTAATTATCACAGTCTTTAATTTCAGCTAAAAATAGTCCCCTTCTGACCACTTCAAATCCAGGATTTAATTCAATTGAATTACCTGCATTGAATACAATGTTATCGTTGAATCTGACGATTGGACCATTAGCACTATTTGCAGGTATTCCACTCGTTTCTATCAGGTTGGCAGCTTGAAAAACATTATAATTAAAATGAAATGCATTAATTGGAGGATTGATAGCATCGATATCTGTCTGATCTATTGTAAGGACATCTTGACATTCTTTGACAGTCAGATCGATGTAATAATTCATTGTGTTTTTATCCTTATCCTTAAGAGAGATGACTATGTCCGTTAAGCCTGTAGAAAAAGGATTAATCATGATATTGAGATTTGCTTCATTAGGATTAGACGCTGATACAGTGTATGTGATCTTTAAAAATTCTATGAGTATGGGGACGACATTAGTGTTACTGGATGTGACAGTAGCTGATATCATATTAGCTGGTGTATCTGCATCAGTAACTGTAAAGTTAATGCCCTGAGACCTGACTGCTTGCGATGGATCTCCCATAAATATGCACAGGTCACCGCCCCATGCATCTGCATTCTGGATAGATGTATCATTAGAGTTTAGAGTAATAACTGGTGCATCTCCAGTGAGGACGACTTGTCCCTCTAATGAAAAGCAAATAGAAAGGTAAAAGGTCAATATCAAAATCAGGTCGTTCATGGGTCTGGTTTTATTTAAGAGCAAAGTAGTATTTTGATTGAATACAACAAATTTTTTGACCATAAAAATGCTATAATGTCTTGATAATCAATATATTATAATCGTATCTATATGTTTTCTATCGATGTATAATTAGCCAATGCTTAGCCATATACACATGGCACAGAATGGGGATATATTTTGTACCATAAATTAGAAAGAGCGGATGTAATGGATAACTTAATGAAGTATACCGATGCTATTTTATGCCGATAGCTATCGGTAGGAAAACAGATCGAGTATAGTACCCGAAAGAAATAGGTTTACTGGTTTAAAAGGCCCAAACCATTTTTGCTTCGGTATATATTAGCATCAGCTTTCCAATAGCTATCTGTTTTGCTGGATCATCGTCAGTGTATTAATCTTTGATTAATTTTAGCAGCATAATGTCCAGTTTTAGCCATAATAAAATCTCCTTCATCACGCTCATGCTGATCTACGCATTTATGCTGACAGTCGCATTCTTTTATTACCCTAAGTGGACTAAGGGAGGCACAGAAGCTACCATCAGCTGGGATGTATCTGGTTATTATATGTATCTGCCGGCTACATTTATTTATGGAGATCTGAAGCAGTGTGCATTTCATAAAGATATTCTGGATCAATATCGGCCTACGCCTGACTTCCAGCAAGCATTCAGGCACGCATCAGGTAACTATGTTATGAAATACCCTGTAGGGCAAGCGATTCAGTTCGCTCCATTATTCGCGATAGCACACATATATGCAGGCCAATCTTCCGTCTATCCTGCGGATGGTTTCTCTCGTCCTTATCAAATTGCTGTCGCTATGACGAGTCTTTTATTTATGCTGCTGGGTTTGTGGTTTTTAAGATTATCCTTGGTAGAATATTTTGGTGATTCTGTCACGGCTTGGACGCTGATTGGGATTGCGCTTGGATCTAATTATTTTGACTATTCAGCGATTACAGGATCCATGACGCACAATCATCTGTTTGCTTGGTATGCGCTGCTGATTTATATGACAATCCAATTCTATAAGAAGCCGACGAGTCAGAAAGCTGTCATCATAGGTAGCGTTATTGGTATAGCAGCATTGACGAGACCGACTGAGATCATCTCTTGCTTGATTCCTTTATGCTGGGGAGTGTCATTGTTCAGCACCGCCTCTATTGTGGATCGCTTTGTGTTGATCAAAGATCATTGGAGGAAGTATTTTATGGCGACCCTAACTTGTCTAGCCATAGGAAGCATCCAAATGATTTATTGGAAATATGCATCGGGTGATTGGGTCGTCTATAGTTATGAAGATCAAGGATTCAGCTGGCTCAGGCCTCATATCTGGGATGGGATGATGAGTTATAGAAGTGGTTGGCTGGTGTATTCTCCATTGATGATATTGAGTGTGATCGGAATGTACTTCATAGTAAAGGATCAAAGGGATTTTAGCTTAGCAGTACTTTTATTTTTATTGCTATTTATTTACATCGCTTTTGCCTGGGATATCTGGTGGTATGGTGGGGCATTAGGTCAGCGAGCTATGGTACAGGCCTATCCCGTTTTGGCATTTCCATTTGCTACCGTCGTGAGCCGAATCATTAATGGTCGTCTTAAGTATTTCGCTACGATCATATTTGCTGGAGGCATATACCTCAATCTATGGTTTACTCATCAAGCTCACTTAGGTGGATTATTGAAAGCTGGACACATGACGAAAGCTTATTTCTGGAAGACTTTGGGTAGATATGAAGTAGAGCCTGAGGCGATTAAGTTATTAGATACGACTGATGAATTCACAGGGGAGCGACAGGATGTTAAGCTGATTTACGAAAATGATTTTTCTGAGTTATCAGCCGACACAGAGAATCAAAAAATACCTGACTTAAAATCAGGCACTGTACGATTAGATTCAGATCATCAATATTCATCTAAATGGAGCATCGACCTATCATCTGAAAGTGGCGAATGGGTGAGGGCTCAAGTCGATGTGACACTGACTGACAAAGAGTGGGATATCTGGAAGATGACGCAATTCATTGTGAGCTTCAGCAAAAGTGAAGAAGAACTAAAAACGAGAATGATTAGGATTCAGAGATTGGTGAATGCAAATGGCAAGACGACCATATTTTTTGATACAAAGATTCCAGAAGAGGGCGCAGATCAGTTAATTATTTACTTTTGGCACTCGAATAGTACTATACCAGTCATACTGGATAATCTTAGAATAGAAATATTTAATGAGTAAACTATCCATCATCATTCCTGCATACAATGAAGAAGCGACGATTGCGCTTCTGCTGAAAAAAGTACTTGCCGTAGATCTGATTGGAGGCATAGGGAAAGAGATCGTCATCATCAATGATGCATCTCAGGATAGGACTTTACAGTGTGCGGAGGACTTCGCCAAAGCTCACCCCGCAGAAGATATCAGTATCCTCAATCAGGATAAGAATATGGGTAAGGGCGCTGCACTACAGCGAGGCTTCAGAGAGTCGACCGGTGACTATGTCATCATCCAAGACGCCGATCTGGAGTATGACCCGGAAGAACTCAATACTTTATTAGGACCTATCGTAGAGGGTGTTGCGGATGTCGTCTATGGTTCGAGATTTATGGGTGCTGGTCCACACCGAGTCTTGTTCTTTCGTCATTACTTGGGTAATAAATTTCTGACTTTCTTATCTAATCTTTTTACAAATATAAATTTGACAGACATGGAGACTTGCTACAAAATGATGGCAAGGCATGTGGTCGATCAGATACAGCTCAAGGAGAAACGTTTTGGTATAGAGCCAGAGATGACGGCTAAAATATCAAAGATCAAGGGTGTCAGGATCTATGAAGTGGGGATCTCTTACTTTGGTCGGACGTATGAAGAAGGGAAAAAGATTGGCTGGAAGGATGGGGTCAGGGCGATCTATTGTATCATTCGGTATAATGTGTTTTCGTAGGTATTCTTCAAGTTTAGCTTTATCTGATAGGAATTATATTTTTTGTAAGATCCGATCCTATTAATTTCATAACTCACTTCCTTCGCCACAGTATCGCATCAGTAGCAGACCTTTCTACCATTTTATATTTTTCATTGAGCTGATTGACCTCCTGACCTGTACTGATGAAGTAATCATAGTATGTGGTCGTGTCGAGATCTTTCTGATAAGGTTGTAGATCGATATGATCCCAGTCAGATGTCTGAGTATAATAGTTAAGTGTTGGGTGGAATAGCCAGTGACATCCGATGGTGATCTCTTCATTCTGATGAGCATGCTGAATGGCGTAGATGTATTGTTCAGTATGTGACTCGTACCACCATTCTCTGGTATAATCTAGATTTATCGTATTAATAAAGTGTAGGGCTGACAGAAATAAGATGCCTATACCTACTGCTGTCGACTTTATGGAAGAGGAAACTATATCTACCGCAGAACCAAGAAGCACTGCGACCATCGGTACGATAAAAATACTTTTCCGATTGATTGGATATTCGCTACCCAGTATCATATGAGAAAGGATAAGTCCTAATACCAAGAAGAGAAATGAGCTGGCGAAGAAAACTGGTATCTGACTAAAATTTTCACGCTTGTTCTCAAGAATATATTTCCGTAGAAGAATGATGATACTCCCGAAAAGGACAACCATGATAAGCCAAGCAAATATTGAAAAACTATGTTCACCTACGTAAGCCTTTCCCATCAATGAATCTTGAATTAGTGTAGTCCAAGAATTAAATAATTGTTGATTACCATATGCTAATTCGCCATTCTGTGACAGAGCTTTGATCGGCGTATAGAGCACTAATGCAGAAAGGAATAGAGAGAAGATTGATATGGTTATACTCGCCTTAGATCTTACCATTCCATAACTATAAATGTTGATCAAGATAATACTTATTGCAAATGCAGGTATTAGAATAGCATTAGACAAAATGGCTAAAGAAGATAGTAACAGGCAGCCAAAAGCCAACATCAAGTAAGATGACTTTCTGTTTTTCAGAAAAGTAGCAAAAGTGAGCATAGCTGCACTCATAAATGCAAGCGAGAGCCCATATCCTCTACAAAGACTAAAAAAATCGAATACATATGGATTCAAGATGGATAGTGATAAGAATACTATCTGCGCGCTGATGGATCTAAAACCGATCTGACTCAGAGAAAGACAACAAAGCCCGTAGAGCAACCAAGAAAGGACATTCGGCAATCTGATGGAGAAATCACTGAATCCCAAAATTTGCTCCGATATTTGAAACAAAAAAGTATTGAGCAAATGATTATTAGCTGAGGTCCATACCGAAGTATCATATAAGAATGGAAAGACAGACTGATCATGCCAGAAGAGGTATGTCCCACTCTCGTCATGAGTCATAGATAGATGCATAGCTCTGTAAATACAAAGCATGAAGAGCAAGGTAATCAATGCTCCAAATAAATATTTGATATGAATTTGCTTCATTCTAATACTGAAAACCAAAGATCAACATATTTAGTGTTTCTCCTTTGTAACTATCTTAACTAATAAATAACTCAAGATGATTTCGAAATCTACAAGAGAGCTTGTACATTAAGGTCAATAAGTAATATATGTATAAACTGACAGGATTCTTTCTTCTGCTTATGATTAGCATGACTTCTTATGCTCAGGATAAGGAGATTCAATATAGATCAGATATTGTTAACGCATTTGATCACGCTCGAATAGAGAATAAAAATGTGTTTCTCTATTTCTATGTGGATGACTGTGAAGCATGTGATTATCTCGATGATGAGATGTTTAACCGGTCTATAGCTAATCTATATAATGAGTCTTACCTGAATTATAAGCTTAATGCCTCCACAAGTGGTAAAAACCTTGCTGAATATTATGAGGTGTATACATTCCCTACACTGTTGTACATTGACAATTATGGTGATCCTCTTTATAGAGCTAAAGGATATAAAGATGGAGAAGATATCTTTCAAATTGGAAAGCTAGCCAGACGTTCTAATCGAGATATTAAGAAGACGATGGAGAATAAATATAAGGATGATCCATCTGATATGGATCATCTTTTAGAGTATGTAGAATACCAAGCTCTCCAAGGAAAGTATAAAAAATCTGAAAAATTACTGAAAGAATACTTAGAACAAAGAAGTAAAACAGATGATGCAACCTGGATGAATGCTGTATTAGACTATGCTAGCAATTATGATTCTTATGCCAATGAAATATTGATCTTAGAGAAGGACAAGTTCATTGCTAACTACGGTCAGAAGATTGTAGATGAGACCATCATGTACTCTATCTTTACTAACCTACAAGAGAATGAATATTCGAGTAGAGCCGCAAAGTTTAGAAACCGATTTAATGAAAGTGTGAAAGAAGCTGGATACGATATCAGCAGTCCAGAAGTGACTGTGTTCTTAGCTACGCTTTTTTATGATCAGAATTTCACTAATTATTATAACACATCTGAAATAGCTAAGCTAAAGCATGATTATGGAACAAGAATAGTTAAGATAAAAGAAAAAAGTATTCCACACGATCTCATGATAGCCGTTGGTGTACACCTCATAACGAAATCAAGAGACCCAGTTATCCTTAAGAACCTTTACGGTCGACTGGAAAAAAACATTCAGGAGAAACCTCATTATTCGCTTTTGGACTTACAGTCTGTTGTGCTCTATCTGCTCGATGATAAAGACGCTTCCGTGACTAAGATTACTGAGGCCAGAGAACTAGCCATGAAGCAAAATAATCCAAATTTTAAACCGAGTATCAATCAGTTCAGAAGACTGGGTATTATAGATTGATAATAATTTTTTAGAGTAAGTGATAAGGGATAGATTACCACTTGCAGACTACTTTCCCCATAGACTGCCTCGACTCGAGATATTGATGAGCTTCTGAGATATGATCTGCTGAGAATACCTTACCTACTAATGGCTTTATGACACCAGCTTCCCATAGTTTAATGACTTCAGTCAGACAATGCTTAAATATATTAGGGCGGTGATCTGCGACTCTCATCATATTTACGCCTATGATTCCTTTAGAAGCCATGACCAGTTGGATCGGAGAGAATATACCAAATCCTGTCGCTAGAGCTAGTGTGGTGAGGATATTAGATTTTCCATTTTTTATTTGACTGGCAGCACCAATGAAGATGATTTTCCCGCTTGGTGTTAATAATTTGTATGCCTTTTTAAATGTCTTACCTCCGATACTATCAAATACATAATCGACACCAGGATAATCATTCAGTTCCTTTCTGATTTCCTCGACAAAGTCTTTTTTGGTATAGTCAATAGGGTGGTCTACACCGAGTTCTCTGAGGTATTCTTGTTTTTTAGATGATGCCGTACCGAAGATGATACACCCTTTTTCCTTTGCCATCTGGACCATGATAGATCCGACACCGCCTGCTGCTGCCTGTATTAAGATTCGATCACCTGAGTGGAGCGTCGCACATTCCTCTATACAGTAATATGCAGTACAGGCTTGAGTCGCCAGTGCTGTAGCGGTCTCAAAGTCTAAATCATCAGATATCGCACTGACACCTTCCTGCATAGTACATGCATATTCAGCATAACCTCCGAACTTAGTCAGTGCCGTGACTCTCTGACCGATCTGATATTCTTTCACATCTGTGCCTAAGCTGTGTATTGTACCTGCTACATCATAGCCCAAGACATATGGAACTGGTGGAGCTTCTTGATAGATGCCTTGACGGGCCATGACATCAGCAAAATTTAATCCAAAACTATGGACTTTGATACAAATTTCATTTGATTGTGGATCAGGAATATTATCGTCTTTGAATGTGAATGCCTTCTGAGCATCTCCAGTTTTAGTGATATAGATGGCTTTCATTGTGTTTTTATTTATCAGTAGATTGAAGATGACTATTATATTCTTAATTTGATACTCAGAAGGAGAAAATTAATGTTAGAATATGGAAGTCGCTCAACGACCTATTGTTAATGATTTTGTATCATATCTGCTTGCCGAGAGGCAGATTGATCTTCAGCACTTTTGTTTTTTCTCGATGATTAGCTATGGCTATTCATGGAGAAAAGAGGATCGTTCTGATAGTCAAGAAAATACTAACTAATTTAACAATGGTTTTTAAATGATATTTGGTTAATGTGAGGTCTCTCAGTAATACAACAGATTCATGGAAGTAGTAAAAATTGGTATTATAGGCTTGGGTAGATTAGGTAAACGATATGCTGAGATCATCAATAAGCGAATTAAGAATGCTGAGATAACCGCTGTGTGCAGCATAGTTGCCGATGAGCTTGATTATGCTAAATATAAGCTCGGGGTATCATATGTTTTCTCTAATCATAATCAAATGCTAGAGATCAATGAACTGGATGCAGTGATGGTCTTAAGCTCTACACAGGAGCATGCTCGACATATGATAGATACCATTAATGCTGGTCTTCATGTATTCTGTGAGAAGCCTTTAGCTTTAAGTGTAGATGACTGTCTTCAGGTGATTAAGGTGGCTGGGTCGAAGCCCAGTCAGCTATCTGTGGTGGGCTTTGTCAGAAGATTTGATAAGAGTTACCTATATGCTAAGGAGAAAATAGCTGAGGGTCTGATCGGAACTCCATTTTTATTTAAGTCTCAGACAGTCGATAAGGATAATGCGATGTCATTCCAAAAAAACTACGTCCAGCAGAGTGGAGGTATATTTTTAGATTATAATGTACATGATATTGATCTGGCCAGATGGTTTTTAGGTTCAGAATTTCGAAAAGTATATGCGATGGGAGGTTCATTCAAACATCAAGTATTTGCCGATATGGGCGATGCTGATAATGTTATGACTGTCGCTCAGATGGATAATAATACCATGTGTCATATCATGGCATCTAGAACAGCCACTCATGGGCATGATACATATTCAGAAATCACAGGTACTGAAGGGACACTAAGGATAGGCAGACCTGCTGGTAAAACCATGGTCGAAATATATGATAAGCATGGTGCAAGGAAAGAAATCATAGATAATTTTTATGAAAGATTTGAAGATGCATTTGTGTCTCAGATAGAAAGCTTTATAGATAATGTACAGCAAGGCAATAAGATGAGCGTATCTCTCAGAGACTCGCTGGAAGCTACAAGAGTCGGAGTCGCCATGACTAAGTCTTTTATGCTGGCCAAAGAAGTTACTATAGAAAGATGAGAGATGAGAGATGAGAGATGAGAGATGAGAGATGAGAGATGAGAGATGAGAGATGAGAGATGAGAGATGAGAGATGATACGAAGCGGAGATTCTAAACTGCACCAAGTGAACGTCGTAAAAGGTGATACACTATACCTGAGATCTCGTGCCTACTTAATCTATTACCTGAAGCCAAAACTACAATATACACTGTACGAAAATGCCTAGCTTCATTCTTAGATGTTAACCATAGGAAACATAATTTAGCTTTAATTGCTAATGAAGTGATAGGCGTTAGACTGCAGCAAAAAAAAAGCACCAATGAATTAAATCAATGATGCTTTTAAGATTTTTATATTAGATAGATTAGAATCTTTCTGTAGCTAATTCTAATTCTTTCGTTTTGATGACATGTACACCGAAGATCATGAATAACAGTGCTAATGATATCAATCCCCATTCACCCATAGTAGGAATAGTATTCTCTACTGGTGGGTTAATGACTTCAGGTTCATCAGGTGTATCAGGTGTTGTAGGTTGATCCCCTGGTCCTGGACCATCTGGATCAATTTCTCCACCAGTGTCTACTGAAGGGCCTCCAGAAGAACTACCTGGACACAGCGTTTCTCCACATATAGTTCTATTTATTGTTGTATGGTATTCATTTACATACTCAGCCCATACCACAGATCTTTCATCACAACTTATTGCTATCGAGTTTTGGTAAAGATTGACACCAGTAGATACTGTCTGAGTTTCACCAGTTGTATAGTTATATACATCTACATTACCGTTAGGATCTACCCACACGACTGAATTTCCTGTTTCACTAAGGCTTGTCGATAAGACTGTTTCAAAATCAGAGCTTACTTCATATTCGCCTAGCTGATTGACAACTTCATCTGCGTAAGTATATATAGTCACAAGACCTGATCCATTCACATTTTTCTGATAATTAGACCAGCTGATCATACTTCCATCCATACTGACATAAGGATTTCTGTGGCTTCCAGGCATGTTTTTTGTTACTTTGATGATTTGACCATCCACGTACTTATATATCTGATCATATTTATTGCTGTCCTTACCTATCCATACAATAACATTTCCATCACTACTCATCACTTGAGCAAAGCTTTTTATACTTTGGTTAGGTCTAGAAATATTTGTAATAATTTCATTCTCATACTTATAGATTTGGTATGTGTTAGTGGTGTTATCAAAACCCATCCATGACACCACGGAACAATCTGCACTAATTTGAGGGGTAGAATTTCTTGTTGATTCCTGTGTAGAAATTTGCTTGGTTATACCTGTGCTTTTAGTAAACATAAAGATATGTTCCACTCCACTTAAGTTTCCTCTCCATATGACAACATCACCATTATTACATACTACAGGATTATTATTATTTTCTGCTATAGACTCAATTTTTACTTGTCCTTCAGCATCCGTATAGTAATATATGTCCTGCTTTCCTAAAGAAATATTTGAAGGATTATCAGGTACAACTATAGTTGCAAACCCTGACCATACTACTGTCGAACCGTCAGCACTGATTTGAGGATTAATGTTGATTACTGTTTCTGTCGAGATTAAGTGAGTTTCCCCTTCACAATCTGCTAAAAATATTAAGTTGGAAATGCCGTCATTACCTCTCCAAACAATCTTTTCTCCATCACAACTTAATTGTGGAGTAATATTTCGATTACTGTTATTTACAATAACTTCTTCTTGAGTGGTAAAGCATTCTGACTGAGCTATGCTCGAAAACGTGCTGGCAAAAATCAGGACAATAGCTGGTACGAATTTATTTAAATTCATTCTCATGGAGGTTAAAATGTTGATTAACAGCTTATTAAGCTGATAAAGATAATAGTTTAAGTCAGTTACTTATACTTAAAATTTCCTTGAAATTACTTCAAAGGTCATTTATTTCATAAAGGTGACAATAATTATGCGGATAACCAAGCTTTCTGGGCAAGGGTAAACACCTATTTTGACTCCAAAAGTCGCCAAAAGTTACTCTTATCTGATTGATTTACTGCGATTTAAATATTTAAGTGACACATATACATCATATTTTAATAAATACTAATATGATTTCCCAGTAAACGGGCTGATCCTTGGAGTTGGATTGCCAGAAATCCTTCTCCATGTCACCATTTGGCAGATATGATGTACCGCATCTGTTAATGGACCATTGATTAAATACCAAAATGGATATGATTTGCTGGTTCTATTCAGCGTCACTTCCATTTTTTGTAGATCAGAATCATCAATATCTGAAAAATGAGATTGAATGTCATCGCAATATTTTTAGAATCTCACGCTTGTAGTCTTCAAATCTTACTGGTTTAGAAGCTGAATTTCGTTCAATCATTAGTGTAAAAGCAACCCATCTCAAGGGTTACCAGATATGAGCCTATAATTCGAGAAAGCTCGTACTCCCTTCCACAGGACGAAAGTCTATCTCTATTTGAGTCAGATCAAGTACTGCTATCTGGTACCTGATTCTAATCGAGTCCGTCAGTCGAGCTAAGACTTTTGCCGTAGAAATATTTTCAGAAGGGTTTTTGATATTTATATCATTCATTCATTACTTATTGATTATGGGAAACCTGAGCCCTCCATCCAAATACTTGCCTCATCTTATAATAGACGTCAGTATTTTCATAAATGCCTGAGAATAATTCAGCACCAGGTCCGTAAGCAAATACAGGAATCATAGTACCTGTATGATAGTCAGAAGTAAATGCGCCGGAAATACTGTCCATTGTAGATTCTTGCTGGATAGCGAAGCCGCCTGTCTCATGATCTGCAGTGACGACGACGAGTGTCTCTCCATCCTGCTCAGCATAGGCAAGTGCAGAAGCGATCACCTCATTAAACTCTAAAAATTCTGATATGATATACTCGGTGTTGTTAGCATGACCTCCCCAATCGATTTGAGATCCTTCTATCATAACGAAAAATCCTTTATCTGATCGTGCTTTTAGAAAAGGATAAGACTTATTGGATGCACCTATTAGATAATCTCGACCCATAGATGCTGGTATTGGCTCCTCATCAGCTGTGAAATAGCCAAAATTAGAGGTGGTATCAGGGATCAAATTATTAAAATCACTTTTAAAATAATCAGATACCATATAGCCCTTTGCCTCTAATTCTTTTACGAGATTCCTGTCATCATCATCTCTTCTGTTAAAATATTTTAAGCCACCACCGACGAAGTAGTCGACCTCTGTCTTCAGAAAATCTGTCGCTATCTCTTCATAGTTTTTCCGATACTCATTATGAGCTATGAAGCATGCAGGTGTCGCATGGACGATCGAAGAACTAGCGACTAGACCTGTAGCCAGGCCGTTCTTTTCCGCTTCTTCCAGAATGGTAGGAATGGAATTCTTATTCACGTCTACAGCAATAGCACCATTATATGTCTTCTGACCACAGGCAAATGCAGTCGCTGCTGCTGCAGAATCTGTGATTAACTTATTAGAGGCGTAAGGTTTGTGGAGGCCTATGACTGAGAATGATTCTAATGCAGATGTATTACCATTGGCGTATGTACCAGCTGATAATTGCCCTAAGCCCATTCCATCCCCTATTAAGAAGATGATATTTTTTGCCAAGGGTTCTAGTCCTGGGACAGTGACAGCTGCTGATTCCTTTTGATCAGTGATATACTTATTAGAGCATCCAGCTAATATGAGCAACTGCAGAATAAGGACAAGGCATAAGTGATTTATTCGCATAGTAGTTATGTTATGTCTGAGGTGTTATCTTTCTGTATGACTAGTGTATTGGCTAATATATCATGTAGCGTCTGCTTTCGTTTTGTGAATAGACATATGAAATAGCCGATAAAAAGTATCATCTGGGATATGATCTTACCTGTATTTCTGATGATAGCTTGCCATAAAGTGAGTGATTTGCCTGCTTGATCTGTCACGATGATTTTCATCAGTTGTTTGCCCGGCGTCGCTTGCTTGTCTGATGACTCGAAGTGTGCGAAGTACAGAATATTCAATCCAGTAATCGTCATATTATAGGCTCGGAGTGATCCAGGATCATTTTGATATTTAGTCATGAATTCTTGTATGGTCATACCACTCATGTCTGGTAGAAGTCGTAAACCTACCAACTGAAGTAGTGTCGCTAACAACATCAGTCCAATAATAAATATAATCATATCTATGATTATAGCAATCATTCTCTGACTGAAAGTCGCGTATGAAAATATCGTAGAATCCATGAAGTCCCAAAATATAAAGGACTAATGAAAAAGCAGTTCTTATCGAGTCTTTTTATAGAATTATAACATTAATCAAAGGAGGGGTTTTCTACATTCTACTCTGGATATTCATGCTCATGCCATGCTTGGGTCTGAGCGTTATCAGCGGTTCTAACTCTACTTTCTGGCCATCTAATAAGCTAAAGTCAAACTGCTTTATCAAATGATATAAAGCGAGCTGCATCTCTGTCCAAGCGAATTGCTGACCGATGCATAGCCGAGGCCCTCCACCAAATGGGAAATAAGCAAAGGCTGGAATTGACTTTAGATTCTCTTTAGTAAATCTTTCAGGATCCACATGAGAAGGCTGATCCCACAGGTCTTCTGAATGGTGAGCACCATATATGTAAATGCCTATGATTTCACCTTTATATATTTTGATGCCATTCACTTCATCATCTTCTAATGCGATTCTATCGGTGATCCATGCAGGAGGAAATAAGCGCATGGATTCTGATAGTACTTGCTTACCGTAAGCTAACTGAGATATGTGCTCGAATGCAGGTTCGCTGGGAAGGTCTACCTTTTTAATCTCGTCCTGTAGTTTCTTCAATATATGTGGATGCTGATCCAGCATATACAATGTCCAGGTCAATGCATTAGCAGTCGTCTCATGACCTGCTGCGAAAATGATTAAAATCTCATCTAAAATCTGGGTTGTATTCATTGCCTCTCCCGTATCCTCATATGTAGATGACAGGAGCATATCCAATAAATCGTCATGCTCTTCACTTGACTTTTTGCGAGTCTCGATAAGATCTCTAAGTAGTTCTCTGCCTTTTCTGACAGATTCATCATATACACTTTGCTCCCCGGTTAATTTTCTCCACCACTTAAACATGGGCTGTCTGATATCCTTGATTACTGCGACCTGCGAAGTCATAACTGCATCTCCCAGAATACTCAGCTGTTCTTCAGAAATACTGCCGCTAAATAAAGATCTGGATACAACCTTGAGTGTGAGATTTACCATATCCTTAGTGATGTCTATGGTAGATCCGCTTTTAGAAGTCAGCTGCGATATATGTTTGATGACTTCATCATTCATTAATGCGACGATAGATTTAAGTTTTTGCTTATGGAAGCCTGGCTGAATTAATCTACGCTGCCTGAGCCAATAATCTCCATCAGTAGTCAGTAGGCCATAACCTGCATATCTGGCGAGTCCTTCTGTTTGAATTTTTGACTTATGATAGTTTTTATGATTTTTCTGAAGTACATGCTGAATGATCTGCGGATCCTGAGTCATCAGCGATCTATTGATACCTCCCAAGTGGACTCTATAGCTGGGTTGACCGACTTCTTTTATAGTATCATTAATCAGTGGAATAGGATTGTCTAAGAATTTAAAGACATTTAGAAGGGTCTTCCATCTGGAGACAGTATGGACTTTATAACTCATGTATTACAGTGTAGAGTTGAAACGTAATTTACTGTATGATAGTTGACCTTTTACTAATATTAATACCGCATATTGGTTATCCTCAATATTGCATAGCTAATCATTCTGTACTTGTTTTAAATTAATGACTATCCTGAACTATTTCCGCCTTGTTAATAGTAGTTAGAGCATTATATGTGTTTGCATACAGAATATAGATACATAATTTCATCTTCTGGTGGCTTGCTGCTGTATCAAATTTAAAGTGGGATTACGAAAAAGGGCAGAATATAGCTCTGCCCTTGTATTGATTTTATAATTACACTACTTCAAATAATCCTGCAGCTCCCATACCGCCACCGACACACATAGTGACGACGACATATTTGACACCTCTTCTCTTGCCTTCTATGAGTGCATGACCTACCATTCTGGAGCCTGTCATTCCATAAGGATGACCTATAGAGATGGCTCCACCATTGACATTTAAGATGTCATTATTGATACCCAATTTTTCTCGACAATAGACGACTTGCACTGCGAATGCTTCGTTGAGCTCCCACAGTCCTATATCGTCCATAGATACACCTGTAGCCTTCAGTAGTTTTGGAATTGCATAGACAGGTCCAATCCCCATTTCATCTGGTTCACAGCCTGCGACCGCCATGCCTCGATATATGCCGAGTGGCTCTATTCCTTTTTTCTCAGCTAGTTTACTGTCCATGACGACACACGCTGAAGCTCCGTCAGATAGCTGAGATGCATTACCAGCTGTGATTGTACCTCCTTCATTTACTAAGCGAAGACCTTGTAGCCCTTCTAGTGTCGTGCTTGGTCGATTGCCTTCATCTTTACTGATGGTGACATCTTCATATCCAGCTATTTCTCTGGTGGCTTTGTCATAGATTGCTTTATTCGCAGTTACTGTGATGACTTCATCATCAAATTTTCCAGCCTCTTGTGCAGCAGCAGTTCGCATCTGGCTTTGGAATCCATATTCATCCTGTGCATCTCGGCTGATATTATATCTTTTGGCTACGATTTCGGCTGTGTTGAGCATCGGCATATAGACATCTTTATGTTTTTTGATAAGTGCTTTATCAAACATTTTATGAGTGTTCATATGCTGATTCTGCACCAGACTTATGGATTCTATACCTCCGCCTACGACGACGCTCATGCCATCAGAAATAATCTGCTTAGCGGCCGTCGCTATTGCCATTAACCCTGATGAGCACTGACGATCTATGGTCATGCCTGCGACTGTCACAGGCAGGCCACCTGACAGACCTGCTAATCTACCAATGTTAGGGTATTGAGTGCCTTGAGCCATAGCACAGCCCATGATACAATCGTCTACTTCTGATGGATCGACGCCTGATCTTTTTACTGCTTCTGCGATGGTGTACCCTGCCAGAGTAGGGGAGTTAGTATTATTGAATGCACCCTTATAAGCCTTTCCTATAGGCGTCCGAGCTGTGGATACGATGACTGCTTCTTTCATGTGATTTGATTTTTCATTTTATTAGTTATGATCAATTATTATGTAGTTTAAACCTGTCTATCTGTATTTAAATATATGCTTCATAGGCATTTCGTTTGTATATTTTATAGCGTTATATGATCTTAAATCGTGGATTGAATATGATCTGAGATCAGTTTTGATTCTTCCATGATGATGCCTAATATACCGCCCAGTTTATAATTATCAAATCCGATGAAATATAATCCTTCGTGAGAACCATCACTAATAGCTTGTGAAGGGCATCCATACTGATCTAATAATTGATCAGCATTTTCAACAAATTCTTCTACTTTGGCTTTATATCCTGTGCATAGTATGATGGCATCGGCATTGATTTTCTCGCCATTAGTGAGCAGAGCATGATTTGTTTCTAATCGACTGATTTCAGGAATCACCTTAATTTTTCCAGCTTTAATGTTATCGACAGTTCCTATATCTACGACGGGTGTTTTTCCTGTGACTAAGAGCTGTTTAGTAGGTCCCATCTTGGGAGATTCTATCCCATACTTAGAAAGGTCACCAATGTATAACTGTCTAATCTGAGTTCCTAACCAAGTCCCTATACCAAATGGTAATCGACTCAGTTTTTTTGCCGTAACCTGTACTGGTCGACCATTAAGGTCTCTCGGTACTATATTGATAGGCCCCCTGACTGATAAATAAGTCTGGATGCCTTGCTCTGATAAGTCGAGCGCTATTTCTGCGCCTGTATTCCCCATGCCGACGACGATCACATTTTTGTCTATGTAGGGCTTGTAATTTTTATACTCTCGACTGTGTATGATGTTACCATTGAAAGCATCATGATTAGCTAAGACTGGCATATGAGGGACTCGATTCACTCCCGTGGCGATCACGACTTTAGGAGCTACATACTTCTTGTCATCTTGGCTGGTTACGATCCATGATCCATTCTTAGATTTTTCAATGCTTTTTACAATGACATGAAATTCAGGATTTATATTAAAATGATCTGCATAAGATTCTAAGTATGCTACCAGCTTGTCTTTAGAGACGTATAGAGGGTAGTCATCTGGGAATTCCATATGTGGTAGATGGGACCACTGCTTCACAGTATGAAGATGTAGCCTATCATAGTGATTGCGCCAGCTCGAAGCCACCTGCCCAGTAGCTTCTATAATATTAAAATTTATATTATTTTTTCTTAACCGACCTGCTATCGCCAGACCTGCTGGTCCAGCTCCTATGATTATAACTTGACTCCTCATTGTCTCTATTTTGTGATTCATTGACTGTCAGTACACAAGAAAATACCAGCACCTATGAAAATATGGTTATTTCCTCGGACGTCTTGTCAGTGATGTGGAAGTTTTATTTGACGATTCACGATTTTTCCACTCCATGCTCTATTTGGTAAACTAAGTGTTTAGGTACTTCTATTGATTTTCTCGATTTTAGATCGAATAGTACGAATTTCACACTCATGGTAGCACTTAGGGTATCTGTCTCACCATTGAACATTTCGTGAAATATGGTGATGATCTTTTTCTGACATTCATTAGTCTGACTGTGGATAATGATGATGTCATCTTCAAATACTTCTTTCATATACTGCACGTGGTGCTCTACGACAGCGACACCGATGTCGTGGTCCGCTAAGTATCTTCGGGTGAGTCCGCACTCACTTAAGAATGTGCGGCCTGCGAGCTCAAATTTGTTGATGTAGAACATGACATTCATATGACCATTAGAGTCACAGTCGTGGGTTTGCACCGCCCCCTTATAAGTTAGTACTCGATTCATAACATAGGCTTATGATAAGACTGCCTAAATTACAATAAATGATGGGAAAGAAAACTGATCAAAAACAAGAAGGGGTAGAATATTTCTATTCTACCCCTTCATAAAATAAGTGTCGGTATCTTAAAGTAGATCGGGATCACTCTGACAGCCGTATTACTGTGCAGATGATGGACATTGAATAATGATTACCCCCCTTCTAAAGCAATCTTCTTCTTTGCCGATCCATTCTTAATGACTTGCTTTTAAGACAAGTCAAAATATCAGAATGATCCAAATACTACTTTACTTTTTACTATACTCGGACTTTTAAATCAAAAAAGATAGCGGCTCATTCAGACCAAAAGGTAACTTTAAGTCATCTGAAAAACTTACTGAGCTATATACCAAACCTGAGAGGGTACTATGATCAGAATGAACCACTAATATCGAGCATAATGTAATAGAACTTTTCAATCGCTTTTGATTGATAATCCAAAGATATGATACATCTATGCTGATCATATGAAGGTAAATCCTAATTTCCTTACTAGGGGAAACCCTTATTATTAGCTTGTGGAGGCCAAAACTGAGCTATTTATAGGGATATGGATCACTACAGAAGTACCACGATTATCAGAGCTATCTATATTAAGATCACCAGAGAGTACATTCACTCTGGACTGTATCGAGTCTAGTCCGAGTCCTTTTCTTACAGAGTCTATGTTAAATCCTTTTCCATCATCTTCTACTTTCAGAATTAGGTCAGTCTCTGTCCGAGTGAGCTGTACATCCACTTCGCTGGCATCCGCATGCTTGATCACATTATTAAGCAGTTCTTGGAATATTCGATACAGATTAAGCTTGCTATCATAGTCTAACTCTAATTCGTCTACATCTGTGTGCAGTGACATGTCTAAGTCAGAATGATTGTTATAACGATTGATTAAGTCTCTGATAGCTGCTACTAATCCAATATTCTCAAGAGCAGAAGGTTTTAGATTTCTGGCGATCTCTCTTACTTCGGAGCAGGCATTATCTATCAGGACTGAGATATTCTTAAATGGATCAGAGCCATTTCTCTTATCACCCATGACGACATTTTCAAATTGTAGCTTGAGTGCAGATAGGCTGCCGCCTAAACTATCGTGGAGGTCTGTCGCTATTCTATTGCGCTCAGCTTCTTGTCCAGCGACCATAGAACTCAGGCTCTGAATTTTCATATCATTTTCGAGCTTGATGATTCTCTGTGTATTTATCTCTTCTCGTTGGTTAGATATGATCTCGCTGACTTTGATCCTACGATTATAGACCCTGCTGATGTAGAATAGACCAAAAAGGGAAGCTAATATAGCTATGCCTAAAGTGGCACTAAGTCGTGTAGAATTAGTGACTCGATTGCCTAATTGATCATTTGTTTCTACCAGCTTGTTGACTCTTGTTTCTAAATCTTCAATGTTAGATTCCTCAACGACATTATTAAGGGCCTCATCAGCTTCTTTTTCTATATTTCGGATCTCCTCTCGCTTAAGACTATACTTAGTAGCATATGCATATGCTTCTGAGTAATTTTCTTTTGCACTGTATACTAAGCTGAGTTCTTTTAATATGTCAGCTTCCAGCTTTGAGTCATTAATCTCTATACTATTTGCATAGTCTAAGTAAAATTGAGCATTATCTGGATTCCCGATTTTGAGATAATCTCTAGCAAGGGCTAAGCATATCTGTGAGGTCAGTATGTCATCATTGAAGTGGCAGCTTAGCTTGAAGTCTATGAGATTACTGGCTATGGCTATAGCAGGCTCTCCGGATAATGAAGTCAGACGACTTCCCAAAAGCCTATTTTTTATAATAAGAAGCGTATCATTGATTCGGTTACTTATGTCGAGCGCACTCTTCACATATTTTTCAGCTATTTCATAATCTGTTTTCTCTGCGTGTAGCTTACTCAATAGTGTTAAAGCTTGTCCAGCTAATGGTAGGTTTTTTTCGATGGTGAAGAAATCTAGTGCTTCTTTAGTCTCTGAAATGGCAAAATCTGTATTACTTTCATTAACTAAGAATACTTCAGCATGCACTAACTTCGTCCTGTAGTAACTGACAGTATCCATACAGTATCGCTTAAAATAGATGCCGCTGTAGTCAAGATCCTCTAAGATTAAGTCAGCATCAAGAGACAAGTCTAGCATCTGTGTGGCTCGCTGAAAGTATAAGTCTCCTGTCAAACAGTGATTACTTGATTTGATTGCATCTTGGAGCTCTTGGCTGATGTCATCGATTGATTTTTCTTTCACAATATCCTGAGACATACATACATTCAGCTGCATGACGAATAGTAAAAGAATGCACGGTATAATTCTCATGATATAAAAATCTAGCTACTGATAGTAGTAAAATGTAGGGTATACACTATATTTCCAGATACTATATTGTTTTAATTTTCTATTATTATTCCAGAATATCTGAATTAAGTCAAAGTACAATGATAAAAATTCTCGTCGTAGACGACCATAAAATGTTTGTTGATGGATTAGAGTCCATACTGGAACATGAAGCAGACATCAAAATACTCCACAAATGCTATACCGCCAGAGAAGTCTACCAAGATGGCAGGCTGGAAGAAGTCGATATCATTCTGTTAGATATTAATCTGCCTGATCAGAGTGGCTTAGATATATGTAAGAATCTCTCAAAAAATTATAAGGATCTCAAAATACTGGTCCTTTCCATGTATGATGAAGAGAGCTACATCACTGAGATACTTAAAAGTGGAGCATTAGGATATATCCTTAAGAATACCGGAAGGAAAGAGCTTATCACAGCCATCAAGACTGTCGCTTCGGGCAAGACATACTTCAGCGAAGCAGTCACTAAGACCATCATGAATGGCCTTATGAATAAAAATAAAGCTGCAAAGAACAGTGAGAAGGTGATGCCCAAAATAACGAGAAGAGAACGAGAAGTTTTAGGACATATCGTCCAAGAAAATACCAATCAAGAAATAGCCAATAAACTATTCATCAGCCTGAAGACAGTAGAGGCTCACCGAAGCAGTTTGCTCTCTAAACTGAATGCTCGTAATACAGCGGGACTGGTCAGAATCACCATGGAGAATAAGATTTTAGAGAATGTCAGTGCTTAATTGGAGGGCTTCAGTGTAGATATTATGATGATGTCATTTATGGATGAGAAAGTCTGTTTGCTCTTTTAGATTTTGTTCTGTATTCATTATCAGGGAGTTACGGTCTTTATTGATCTAAAAATAAACTTCGAGCATCGTCAAAGATTCTTGTATTCATAATTTTCATTTCATAGTTAATCTTAAAGTTGGATATAATGAAGGCAGCAGCTATATTTGCACTCCCATTATAAAATCGAGGTCAGAAGAGACCGTTAAATTCAGGTGAGGTGGGTGAGTGGCTGAAACCACCAGTTTGCTAAACTGACGTACTGGGAAACCGGTACCGGGGGTTCGAATCCCCCTCTCACCGCAAAGAGTTTGGAAGTATGAATTAAAGTTCTATTTTCGCAGCTCATTAGAGTTCGGGGTGTGGCGCAGTCCGGTTAGCGCACCTGCTTTGGGAGCAGGGGGCCGCAGGTTCGAATCCTGCTACCCCGACCACTTAAATGTTTGAAAGTCAGCCTCTTGCGAGTGCTGGCTTTTTTTGGTTTTAGCTGTTTAAAAATAATTTGCATACAATTTGCATAGATGAGTTCAGATAATGGTTCGTAATTTGTTATTTTAAAGATATGTTGCCATTTAAATCAAAACCAACAGAGGAATCGTATACCTTCATTATTGGAGGGTCCTTTGACTATGAGTTGTATCAAATTCATTGGTTTGCAAAGAATAAAATAATTGACTTTGATGAAATGGAGACATTTAAAACTTATACTAATGATGGATCCATCAAGCATAATTCTCAGATTATTTATTTTCAAGTCGACAAAAATAGCTTCAAAATGACTACCTATTCTTCTTCTACTTATCCTATTCTGTTTGACAAATTTATAACCACATTTAGTAAGATTAAAAGTACGGTAGACTTAAAATATCAGTTTAGGGTTAATTTACATGTGAATATGAGAAAGCATAGTAAGCTTAAAATGGCGCTGAGTTTATTTACAAAAAACCCATTATCCCCAATAAACTCTGGTTCTTGGTCGGATGCGGTACAGTTTATTGATGAGAAAAAACAGAAGAATTTTGAACTTTACAGGAAAGTTTTGCTATCAAAATGCTATAAGGAGGAAATAGAATATCGAAATAATTTGCACATATTTGTTATTAATGACATAGTCTTATTAAAATCAGAGATTTTGAAATACTTAAGTGCAGATCAAAATAAGGTTTATAATAAGAGCATTCTTATTTGCAATAGTATAATAGAAATGATAATGGAATGAGTGTTTGCACTACAAAATTGACATCATCTTACGATTCACCCATCTATGAACGAGATGAGCCTTTGCTGATAGAGTATTCTTGGAAAGGAGTCATAGAAGAAGTTGAAGGAAGCTCATTTTATGCTAAATTATATGATCCTCAATTGGATAGGTTTGGTGAAATAGAACACAGTATTAATGATATTGAGCCCCATAATGTCAAGTTCGTTGAAAAGGGTAGTGCATTTATATTGCTGCTATATGTAGATCAATCTCTTAGAAAGAAGTACAAATTTGAATTCCTTAAATATAGACCTCCTTTTGATTCTTACGAGGATATTCCGAACTTATAGTAAAACAAAAAGAAATTTTACAATCAATTTTATTAGGCGGGGGCAAGTGCAATGGTGAGTCTATAGTACTTGTATTGCCTTCCAAGAATATAATTATAATAGACTGTTTTAACAGTCAAATACAAAAAATGCCACAGCCTTTGGTATATCTCCAGGAACATGACTTCGATCCTGATATGGTCTCACATATAGTTCTGACTCATGGGCACAAGGACCATATTTCAGGAATGAAAGATCTGATTGATAAATGCTCTAATGCTAAGGTTTGTTTGCCTGAAATTTTTGAATTAGAATCATTTAAAGACCTCATTGATTTACAAGATGATGAAATGATAGAAGTTAATGGAGTTGCTCAGACAAAAGGCTTACTAAGCTATATTCAGGAACAAAAGATAAAACCATGGTATTTAAAAAGTGGAGACCTATTGATAGATGAAGAAGATCTTACCATTGAGGTAATGTCTCCAAATAAGCATGCTGCAGAATACTTTAATAATATCTACAAGAATGAAATAACAAAGGCGAAACAGTATTTTTTAGACGAGAATCAGGGCTTGAAATCCTACAAAATACATGCTTCAAATAAATTTAATTTGCATTCGGTAGTATTGAAGTTGACATCAAACTATTTTAATATACTTCTGTGTGCGGATCAAGTCTATTCGCAAGAAGATCCAAATATTGGATTAAAACCAATATTTGAGAGACTTCATAAAAACGAGGTCAAATTCCACGTATTTAAAGTCCCTCATCATGGTTCTAAAACTAGTTATGACTTTCAGGATTGGTCAAATTCGATGGTGAGTGAAAACGCTCTGTTAAAACTGACCCCCTATAGAGCAAATTCTTATTTGCCCACTTTAAATGATGTTAATAATATTTTATCGGTTAGCAAAAATTCATGGATTACCAATAAGAATATTTATGAAAAAAAATACCCCAACCCAATCATAAATAAAAGAATAAAAGACCAGAAGCTATCTATAAGATTATTTGATGATTTATATGGTGAAATACGCATTAGGGGAAATACTCCTCAAGACTTAGATCTTAAATGCCCCCAACCAAGTTGTAATCTTAAGTCTTTAATAACAATCAGTTGAATTTGCATGATTTATTATCTTAACTACATAAAAGAATATTTGAAAGGTCTTGCTAACTTGATCTTTTCGTACACGGGGGCAGACGTTAAAAATTCCAGTTCGCGCCAACTGGTTTAATCTTTTTCTGATTTAGATGTAAACAGTTGAATAAAAGCTCTCCATAGCTCAAAGGTATCTTTCATCATATCCGGGTCTTTCTGACTCCTCATCAAGCATGTAAGCATCAATTCAAGCGTACCAAGGTATCTCTCTGGATCAGAGAGGACCCAAGCCAATAAGATCAGATAAAGTGTCCTCAGTGGATTGAATATCTTCCAACTCACTATTCCACCCCACACTTTATTGTTCCCCATCAATTCAATTATTCTTAGCTCTTTCCAGAGTTTGTTACTTTACGAATCAGTTTAAATTAGCATAGCATATGGGCCCACTACAAGGAATCAAGATCATAGAAATGGCTGGCATAGGGCCAGGACCATTCGCTGGGATGTTATTAGCGGATATGGGTGCTGAGGTCGTCCAGGTAGAGAGAATGGCAATGGATTTTGTCATTCCAGACTGTAATCGTCGAGGGAAAAAGTCTATCGTGCTTAATCTCAAAGAGTCTGAGGATATTGAAAAACTACTGCAGTTAGTCAGTAAGGCTGATGTACTTTTCGAAGGCTTCAGACCTGGAGTGATGGAGCGCCTTGGTATCGGTCCTGATGTGTGTCTGGAGCGTAATCCTAAGCTGATCTATGGTAGGATGACAGGTTGGGGACAGACAGGCCCATTAGCTAAGACTGCTGGGCATGACATTAATTATATATCAATAACCGGGGCACTTCATGCGATGGGTAGACCTGATACTGCTCCAGCACCGCCACTTAATCTTGTGGGCGATTATGGTGGGGGAGCGATGTTTCTGGTGATGGGAGTACTTGCGGCTCTGATAGAGTCGAGACACTCTGGTAAAGGTCAAGTCGTAGACGTGGCTATGACAGAAGGTACGGCTAATCTCATGTCAATATTCAATACGCTAGATGGGCTGAGCCAATGGAATGTCAATCGTGGATCTAATTTGCTGGATTCAGGTGCGCACTTCTATGATAGCTATGAGACAAAGGATGGAAGATATATATCAATAGGTTCTATAGAGCCTAAGTTTTATGACTTACTCATAGAAAAAGCAGGACTGGATAAAGAGCTTTTTGCTCCACAGATGAATCCCAAAAAGTGGCCTGAACTTAAATCAGTCATTGCTGAAGTCTTTAAGCAGAAGACAAGGCAACAGTGGTGTGATATCATGGAAGGCAGTGATGTCTGTTTCGCTCCAGTCTTAGATTACAAAGAAGCTCAGAAGCACCATCATAATGTAGCTCGCGAAGCATATGTAGACATCGATGGTATCACGCAGCCAGCGCCAGCACCAAAATTTAGCAGGACACCTTCCAAAATACAACATGGGTCTAAGAATGCAGGAGCTGATACCGATTCAATATTTAAGGAGTGGGGAATCATTTGATGAAGTAAATCTGCATTAGTGGGTAATTATCTATTGGTTTAATTTTAGTTAAATACTGATAATTCTTCTTTCGAAGACATAACTTTTTCCAACGCATCAGAGAAATTACAATACATTTTTTACATATATGATTTATTTAAATTATGTAGTTGATTTGTAACGGTATGTATATTTTCTGTAGCCCATTTATATAATTGATCTTAGGCATTAGTCCTATATTTATGTTATTACCTATCACTTTAGCAACACCTTACATATTAGATTTAATTAAAAGAGTGTAACATTAAGAATGTCTCGAATATCGCATGTCAATATACATGATCATAGATTATCTAAGTATACAAGAGTTATTGATATAATATCTTTAGTATTCTTTATGTCTGTTTTTTTATATTTTATATTTTTTAGCGAAAATACTGAAACAAGAGCTGTTTCAATTTTAATGCTTGCTATTGTATTGACTCATGTTGCATCATTGTTTTTGAGGCGGAATAGAAACTATAAACTCATATCTTTTTATTTAGTTAGTCTGGTTACCATTCCTATTGTTTTATTTATGGCCATTACAATGGAAAATGTAAGGTATGAGGGATTGCTGTTGTTTACGATCATATTAAGAGGGCGAGATATTATTTTTAGCAGACTGGTTTTAGCGATAATCATATCTACTGTTGTGCTTTCTTTAATTTTGTTAGGTATCGAATCGCTTGATAGGGTACCCGTGTCAGAGCCATTTTTTTACTTCAATAATATATTGTGTTTCTTCACAGTCGTGAGTCTGATTTTAATCATGATTGAATTATTTTATATTCAATATATTTCGTCTGAAAAAGTAGCGTCGTATGATAGCGATTTTGAAAATATATTTGAGAATTCATTTGATCCACTCGCAATATTTAATCAAAAAAATAATCAATTTGTTAAAGTTAATGACAAGTTTCTTGCACTTACTGGTTATAATTTAAGTGAATTGAATAAAATGTCAAATTCAGGATTTCTACCTCTGGTCTGCGATGAGGATTCTAAAAATAGATACGGAGAGACGCAAAGGAATTTCAAGCGTAGAGTAGATAAGGAAGTTAATTCAGTGCTTACAGCTAAATCTGGAGATAAAGTCCATTTCAAATCTTTATGTATACCGTCAAAAACTAATAAAGAAGATTTTCTTATCATAGTGAAGAATAATACATTAGAGGTAAGGAAGAATGAGCAATTAAGAAAATCTAGAGAAACATATCAAAGTATTTTTGAGAATAATTTAATGGGTATTGTAGTACTCGATGAAGACATCAGTATAGAGGATGCTAATGGGTCTTTCTCTCAGATGATAGGTAGTGATCAAGCTCAATTATTTGGAGAATCATTATTAAATTATATTAGTGTAAATGATAGGGAACAGTTTAAAGATGAATACAAAGAATTAACTAATGGCAATATTGATTCTTTCATTAGTAATATAGTTATAACGGATACTCGAGGAAATGAGTATATGTCTTCTTTATCAGTTAATTCCATCATTCAGAAAGATCAATTTACATCGGCAATCATCACTATAAAAAATATAGCAAAAGAATGGGATGCCGAGGTTAATTTAAAAGCCTCTGAGCATAGGTATAAGTCAGTATTTAAAAACTCATTAGGTGGTATAGCAATCATAGAAAATAGAAGAATAATAGAAGCCAATAGTGCTTTTCTTAGAATTCTTTCAGCTAAAAAAGAAGAAATCATAGGATTAAATCCTAAAGAACTTCTATATGAGGAAGATATAGATTTTGTATTAGCGCAGTTTAATAAAGAACTACAAGAAAATATTGAAACTACTCAAATCATCCATAGGATAGATTTTAAAAATAGGATTCGTCATGTTGTCGGTTATGTCTCTACACTAGATCAAGATAAAGGGATGTATTTATTGAGTTGTATAGATGTCACTGACTTATTATCAGCACAAGTATCATTGACTAATTATACTGCCACCTTAGATACAGTTATCTATAATACGCCAGAATCTATCATAGCTATTAATACTGATCTTGTTATCATGGTTATGAATGATAAAGCCAAGGAACTTCTTTTGCCTTTTTGTAATGTTGGCTCAGACATTGAAATAGGAAATAATATTACGAAAATTATTAATCAGGAATACTTTGAAAAGTGTCCTCATGATGTTTATCACAAAGTCTTAACAGGTAAGACAATAGTCAATGACGTAGAATTATTTATTGATAACGAACTAAGGAATTATAATAGAAAGGTATCACCACTTATTAATTCCGATGGAGAGATCATTGGATGTGTGGAATTATTATCAGATGTCACAGATTCTAAGCGTAAGGAGGCAGAAATTGAAAGTAGTAGAAGAAAGTACAAAGATATTTTTGATAATTCATATGAAGGGATCTTATTAGTGGATTACGATACAGCAAGTATTGTCAATGGAAACCATAGGATTATATCACTTTTAGGCCTGACCGAGTATGATGATCTTTCTAAGTGTAGGATATTTGACTTTATTCATGAAGACCAGTTAGATGGTTTAGAAAAGGAAGATGTAAAAGCAATGCTTATTGATCAGCTAAAGGTAAATGATAAAGTAACTAAAATTCTGACAGGTAAAAATTATTCTACTGGAAATAAATTTATCGCCAGTATTACTATGATAAAGGATTTTAATGATGAGAGACGTCGATTAGTATTTTTTATTAATGATATCACAGAGGAGTATACAGCTAAGCGAGAGCTCGAGCATACCAATCAATTATATACTACATTGTATAATTATTCTTTCGATGGTATTGATATTTTAGAATTAGTTTCATTTAATACTACAGATAAATCCTATGAAGTAAAGCTTCTAAATAGGAATCAGAAAGGAGGAGAATTAGTAGGGGAGAATAAATTGACATATATGTATGCTCATGAAATAAAGGAAATACTCTATGATGATGTGTCTTTAAAAGATGTTCAATTGAGTTTAGATAAATCATTTGCTGATTTAATGCAGCAAGGATATTCTAGATTAAAATGGAAGATTAAATCGGATGATGGTTTGAAAAAATATATTGAGTTTAACATTAATGTGGTTGTAATAGATAATAAGTCTCTCTTTGTAAGAATGGCAAAAGATGTTACAGAAGAAGTGGAAGCCATAGAAGCAGTAAGTTTATCTGAATTAAAGTATCGTAAATTAATTAATACACTTCCAGGTGGTGTCTTACAATCTAACAATAAGGGAATAATCGATTATGTTTCTAATGGTGCGGCATCAATTCTGGGGTATGAAAAGGAGAATTTAATAGGGATTAATGTATTTAATCTAATTGCTGTAGAGGACAAAGATAGAGCTAATGATTATGCCACTCGTGCTATTGAAAAAGATGATTCTGAAATCATTACAATTCAGATGGAAAGAAGTGATGGTGGAGCTGTGTATATTGATGCTAGAGCTAAAATATCTGAACAAACAAGAAAAGGATATAAATGGATTATGACATTTTATGAATCTACTGATAGAGTTTTAGCAGAGCAAGCAAGACTAAGGACGAGAATGGAGCTTGACGAAAGAAATATTTTATATCAAACTATGATTGAGAGTTCATTTACTGGTATTGATGTTATAAAGGTTGATAAATTTTCTTCAGCGGAAGTAGATTATAATCTACTTATCAGAAATAGTAAAATGAAAAGTATTTTAGGAGAAGATCTTAATATATTTTTAGAGAACAAAGTATCTGATGATACAAATTCTGTAACTACAAGTTTACTAAATCATAAGCTGAACGACTTAGCTATGCATAATGACAATTCTAAAGATAAACAATCAATAAAATATGACTGTGCGATTGTAATTGGGGGTGCTGAAAAGCACTTAGAAGTAATGAACTCTATTGTAGAAGTAAATAAACAGAAATTATTAATTCGACATATAATTGATATTACTGAAAGAAGGAAGAAGGATGCTATTATATTCGAACAGTTAGACGAATTAAATATAAAAAATGATGAATTGGAAAAATTCATAGAATCTAATCTACAATTGGAGAATTTTGCATACATCGCCTCTCATGATTTAAAAGCTCCATTGCGTACTGTATCAAGTTTTGCATATTTACTAAAAAAGAAAGCTTATATGGACTTAGATGATAAGTCAAAGAAGTACTTAGACATCATAGTAGCGAGTTCTAATAATATGCAGATCTTAATAAATGATTTATTACAGTTTGCAAGAATGAATACTGATAAAGTTTTGATAAGTCATGTGAGTCTTGCTGGATTATTTAAAAGATGTAGAGGTGAACTTAGTGAGGCAATACAGTCATCTAAGGCATCTATCACTATTAATATGGTCTCAAAACACATCAATGCTGATGAGATAAAGCTGGGTCAGTTGGTACAGAATCTCATAAGGAATGCCATTAAGTTTGTGAAACCAGGTAAACAACCAGTAATAAAAATTGAATGTACCGAGTCAAAGGAAGAATGGTTATTTAGTGTATCAGATAATGGTATTGGAATTAAGGAACAGCACAAAAATAAGATCTTTGGTATTTTTGAGAAGCTACACAGCAATGATCTTTATGAAGGGACAGGACTAGGCCTTACGATATGTAAGAAGATTGTGGAGAAGCATCATGGAAGAATTTGGCTTGAATCTGAAATCGGTATGGGCACGACATTTTATTTTACAATAAAGAAGAATCTTATCATTAATGACAAGAAAAGTCATGCAGTTATGAAGAATCTATCTCAGCAATTAATAGAAGATGCTGTAGTAGCTTGACTAATACAGAGAAAGGCAACACATTTATTAAATGTATTGCCTTTTCTTTTTCTATGTCTACTTGTGACTTCTATAGTTTTTGCTTATTAATTAGGTACATTATTAGGATTAAGTAAATCGTAAAATTGATCTAACTTAGGTAGAATAATAATTCTTGTTCTTCTATTGGTAGCTCTTCCTTCTGGTGTATCATTACTAGCAAGAGCATTGTACTCTCCTCTACCTGCTGCAATAAGTCGATCAGGATTGATTCCATAGTTGTTCTGGAGAGTTCTGACGACAGAGGTAGACCTTTTGACACTCAGGTCCCAGTTATCTTCCACACATGAATTTCGGATTGATACATTGTCAGTATATCCTTCTACCATCACTTCCAGTTCAGGTCTAGATTGTATGATTTGAGCTATTTTACCTAATACTTCATTTGCTCTCGGAGTCAGTGTTGAGCTACCACTTTGATAAAGCATTTTATCGGATAGATTTATGAATACGACAGTCTTATCTACTTTGACTTCTATATCTTGATCTCTTATGCCTTGGACAAGCATTCCTTGTAGATTCACGGCGAGGGCTAAGTTGATAGAATCAGCTTTGGTTTTAGCTTTTTGCAGTATTTGTATATAGCCATCTTTCTGTTCTAATTGATTTAGAGTTTCTTTTATATTTTCACTAGCCGATTGTGATAGGACTGTAAGATCTCCGACTTGCTCTACCTGCTTATCGCGCTGGCCTCTAATATCACCGATCTGATCTTTCAGATCGTCGATCTGTTCTTGCCTTAGTTTTAGGCTCTCTTTGGAAGCATTCACCAGGCCTTTTAGCCTTTCATTTTCTTGGTCACATGCTGAAAGTTTATTGGAATATTCGTTGATGGTGTTACCATATTTATCCAACGTCTCATTAGCTGATACTAATTCTGTTTCGAGGGTTGCTATTTTCTTCTTATTGGCTGCACAGGAAGAAAGACCACCAATAATTACTGCGAAACATAAATATTTTAAAAGTCTCATATTATAAATAAGTTATGCGAAGTGATATTTTAAAAATGACACTTATTTAATATCCTTCTTAGTTAAATAATAGAATTTACTTTAATAGAAGTCCTTCTGTTAGAACTTTGTACTTCTTCTGAAGCAGTCTCCTTAGTTATCATCTGATACTAAGCAGTGGTAAAGAAATAAGGTAATAAATTCGGGAGTTTATCTTTATGCTCAGTCAAGGTAAAAAATGCTGGAATAGCCATTGCTACGTCGAGTATTTTTAACGAAGCCTAAGAAATAAACAGACCTCCAAAATGATATTTATTTTTTTACTATTCGTAAGTTATGAATAAGGCAAGAATTTTGCCAAATCTGGAAGCATTGATTGTTACTTTATTGTTATTATATGACATTCTACTTAACTGCGACAATCTCAGCATCTTCAAAAATATAATTTAAATGATCTAGATCGTCAGCATTCAGCTTTAGTCTACCCTTAAATTTGACTTTCTGATCCATCTTCATGTCATGGTCCAAGTACTCATCTGTCAGTAGTATATCTACAACCGACTCTGGCCCCGCGCCGCCACAAAAGAAGCATTGAGAGTATGGATATTTAGATAAGATGACAATCTCTTCATCATCATCTGCAGATATTAACAGTACGAAGCCTTCCATTGTCACTTCTTGTCCAGCCAGTTTCTGGATTTTCTCTCCAAAGACTGGATAAGGTATATCGAAGCCAAACTCTTCGTTATACTTATACTCCATTGTCATATCTGCGAGCTGCATCCAGTCTAGCGCCGTCAGCCCTTGAGTAGGCATCCAGATTGAGGATATACTTATCAATAAAGAATATACTATAGAGAACATATGATTTAGTTTTTAAGCGTTACCTATTATGGTTTAATACCTCTTTTTTCATCCATCGCTCGTTTCTTAGCTAGCTGCATTGGATTTAGTTTATCCTTCATTGTATGAGACTTGAAGACATTAAATTTTTGAGATTCTTGGGGCACATCTACTGTATTATTATCAGTATCAGTATCAGCAGTTTCGAAGAAAGGGTCTATGATAATATTCTTGACTTTCTTATTTTTTACGTATGACTTGCTGAATGCTAATTCATTTTTTCGCCAAATTTCTACAGGTATTTTTTCTATTTCTTTAGATCCATCTTCGTACTCCCATTCCATGATGATAGGCATGACCAGTCCCCCTTTATTACTGAAGTTTAATTGATAGTAGTGTTTATCAGAGAAGAGCGATTTCTTTTCATCATCAGTATATGTTTCATTGTATAGCAGCCACGTCGTCTGACTGATAGAGTCTTCGGTAGCCCATGGCTCATAGGTATTATAGAAGTCCTGTAATGAGGTATCTTGATCTACTAAGAATTCGATACCTTCTTTCAAGTTCTTTCTTCTGGATATATGATTATATGGTTCCTGAGCCTGTGATGGATACTCATTCTCCATTTTTTCGGGATCATTCTCTAAGTCTACAGTATAATAATCCATACTGTCTAATGATATATCGACAGCATCTATACTATAGAACCAGCCTCTCCAAAACCAATCTAAGTCTACTCCACTTGCATCTTCCATCGTGCGAAAAAAGTCTGCAGGTGTCGGATGCTTGAATGCCCATCTTTTGCCAAATTCTTTGAAGGCATAATCAAACAGTTCTCTGCCCATGACAGTCTCACGAAGTATATTGAGCGCAGCGGCAGGTTTGTCATATGCATTAGACCCATAGTCTATGATATTCTCGGTATTGGTCATGATCGGTTCTAGCTTATCTTTAGGCGAAGCCATATAGTCTGCTATATCCATGGGTGCTACAAACCAGTGACTGTAGTTTGAGTCAAATTCTGTCTCAGCGACAAACTGTACAAAGCTATTCAAGCCCTCATCAAACCATGCCCACTGTCGCTCATCACTATTGATGATCATTGGATAGTAGTTATGGCCTACTTCATGGATGATGACAGTCAATGCTGCATATTTAGCTCTTTGTGAGTAAGTACCATCTCTTTCTGCTCGTCCTGGGTTAAAGCATATCATAGGATATTCCATTCCATTAGCAGCTTCTACAGAGATAGCCACCGGATAAGGATATGGGATAGAGTACCTGCTGTATACGTCTAAAGTGTGCTCTACTGCCTTAGTAGAAAACTTAGAATAGATAGGGTAAGCTTCTTTAGCATAGTAGCTCATACACATCGATTTATCTCCATCTTCATTGATGTGAGGCATAGCATCCCACACAAATTTTCTGCTGGCGGTCCAAGCGAAATCTCTTACATTTTCAGCCTTATAGTGCCATGTCGTCATTCTGGTTGACTTAGGACTTGCTTCTGCGGCTTTAGCCTCTGCTAAGGTGACGATCTCGATTGGCTCAGATGCTGTCTGCGCTTGCTTCCATCTGGCTTTTTCAGCAGGGCTTAAGACCTGATCATAGTTCTGGCACTCACCTGTAGATCCGACGACCATATCATCGGGCACAGTGATTTTTACATCGTAATCTCCAAATGTAAGTGCGAACTCACCTCTACTTGTGAATTGATTATTTTGCCATCCTTGATTATCAGTATAAGAACACATCCTTGGAAACCACTGTGCTATAGTATACAGGTAGTTACCATCATCTTCAAAAAACTCATATCCACCTCTACCAGAGCCAGCTTGATTGATCCTGTCTGTCAGATAATAATGCCAGTCAATGGTAAAAGAAATACTTGCTCCAGATGCTAATGGCTCGGCCAAATCTAATCTCATCATCGTTTTATTGATGGTATAGTCCATAGATTTTCCAGCGGGACCAGTGATCGATTGGATCTTGTGTCCAAACTTATCATTATCCTTCCAATAATCTAATTTTTTAATATCGGATTCGCTCATCGCTTCGTAGATCGAGCTTGGATCCATATAATGCTTATCAGCATCAGGGCTATGCTCATTTTCATCGAGTTGTAGCCATAAGTAGGATAGCGATATTGGAGAGTTATTATGATAGGTGATGGTCTCTTTTCCATCCAGTCTGTTGTCATTTGTGTTTAGCGTACAGTTGATTTTGTAATCTGCTTTCTGCTGCCAGTAGTCTGGTCCTGGATTTCCATCGACGCTTCTATATCGACTTGCTGATGGTAGCCAACTTTCTATTTGCTCGAACTTATCACCGTGATTTGATCTTGGAGGTGTATTTTGACCAATAACTTGATGGACTAAGAGTACCATCAGAAAAAGTGAGAGGTTAACCTGTAGAACTTTCATAAAAAAAAGAAATTTGGTGCAAAATAATGAAGCGATAATAATAATGATAGATAGACAGGAAGATTAGCAAATGTTTAACGTGATCTATCTTAGGGCTAAAGGATCATTAAGGATTTAGCTAGTCGCTTTTCCAATGATAATGACGAATTCGCCTTTGATTTTTTCTTTTTTAGCATGAACTTCGATCAGCTCTTTGATAGGCAGTGTTATGACTTCTTCATATATTTTCGAGATCTCCCTTGCGGTACAGACCAGCCGATCTTCTCCCATATAAGTGAGAATTTCTTTCAGGCATTTTATCACTCGATAGGGGGATTCGTAAAGGACGATCGTATCATTCAGTTCTTGTAAGAATTTCCATCTTGTCTGTCTTCCCTTCTTTTGAGGCAGAAACCCTTCGAAGTAGAACCGATCACAAGCTAAGCCTGAGGCGGTCAATGCTGGAACAAATGCTGTAGCTCCCGGTAGCGCTATGACTTGGATTCCTGCTTTGTGACATTCTCTGGCGATGAGAAATCCTGGGTCAGAAATGCCAGGGGAGCCTGCATCTGATACCACAGCTATATTCTGACCTGTGGATAATAATTCTATGATATAACTAACCTCTCGATGTTCATTATGCGAATGAAATGATTTTATGGCATTGCTGATTTCATAGTGATTGAGTAATTTTTTAGTCTGTCTGGTGTCCTCAGCTAATATTAGGTCCACCTCTTTTAAAATTTCGATTGCGCGAAGTGTCATATCTCCGAGATTGCCAATAGGGGTCGGAATCAGATAAAGCATATATATTTATTTGATGTGAATCTCATGTGCGATTATACAAGATTATCTTCCCAGATAGCATCTCCAATTAAATTTTTCATAAATAAAACTGATATAGAGACTTTTATTCCATTCCCAACGATTATATTATTGTGAAGGTCTTTTTATACGATTACCATAGCTTATCAATTCAAAATACAGAAGTTATTAAGGCAGTAAGGATATATTTATTCATCATAATATTAAATCTGATTTCTACTATAGCAATCGGGCAGTCTAGTATCGATGAGTGCTTCAGTTCATTCAGAATTGAAGATCCAGAAAGCTTCTGTGGAGACTTTACGACGACCGGATCTTCGATATCTGAGGATGCTGCCCCTACCTGCTGGCCGACTGGTGCAGTATCTCATGATATTTGGCTGAATTTCAGGGCCTCCCGCCAGTCTGGCTCCATTACACTTTTAAGACCTTCTGGTCAGGATGTTCCTTTGTCAGATATATCAGTGATCGTCTATGGAGGCCGCTGCAATACTTTGAATGAGGTAGAGTGCAGCTCTTTCGTAGGCTCTAACTCTGCAAGTGAAGTATTTCTGACCAGTCTGACGATAGGTGCCACTTACTATATTAGGATAGATAGTAGAAATGATGATACGGGTAGCTTTAGACTCTGCACTCAGTTCTTCAATCCTGTACCGCAAGCTGAGCAGGACTGTCCAGAGTCAGTGATTCTATGCGATACATCAAGGTTTGTAGTAGAATTTCTGACAGGCGCTGGAAGAAACCAAGATGAAGCAGATGACACATGTTTAGATACTGATCCGAGAACGGGGACAGATGATGGTAATTCTGAAGATAGATCTGCCTGGTACAGCTGGACGTGTAAGGATCCAGGTACATTATTTTTCACATTGACTCCAAACAATACAGAGGACCCCACGGAGGATTTAGACTTTGCTCTATTTCGATTACCCAATGGACTACAGGATTGTTCTGATAAAGACTTATTAAGATGTATGGCTTCTGGAGAAACTTTAAACCAGAGCTTTGAGCAGAATTTGCCTTGCCTCGGAGCGACTGGACTACGACCGACATCTAGAGATATTGAAGAATCGAGAGGTTGTGATTTTGATGATGATAATTTTTTATCACCGATTATAATGGAAGAAGGCGAAAGCTATGCTTTACTTGTTAATAATTTTTCATCTTCCGATCTTGGATTTTCTATAGAATTTGGTGGGACAGGAACATTTCTGGGACCAGAGCCAGAGTTCGAGATCGATATCTTAGCTAATGCTTCATTAAGATGCGATCAAGAGGTTATATTTAGAGATCAGTCCACGGGCAACACTGATCCTATTGTAAGTTGGTCATGGAGTTTTGGTATTGGTGCTACGCCATCTACTATAGATGGACAAGGGCCCCATAGAGTACAGTATAATTCGTTTGGCACTAAGACGGCAGTATTGACAGTCGTGACAGATCGAGGCTGCTTGCTAACTTATTTTGAAGAAGTGGAGGTAGATCCGTGTTGTCCTCCTATGACTTCTATCGCGATTAATCCTATAACAAGGGATGTCATCTGCAATGGAGAGAACACAGGACGAATTGATATCGATGCGACTGGTGGAAACGGAGAGTACCTTTATTCCTTTGATAATGGAGATTTTCTGTCGATTCAATCATATAACAATCTGGAAGCTAATTCATATAATATTGCAGTCTCTGATGCTAAAGGATGTGTCGCTGATATTATTGAAAATATAGAACAACCACCACCAGTGACAGTAGATGCTGGTATGGATCAGACTATTGATTTAGGTACTGAGACTGAGATCATGGCTTCATTCGGACCAGACTCTGACCAGATCACTTTAGAGTGGCAGCCTATCGAAGGATTAAGCTGCAGTTCATGTGATAACCCTACTGTTATAGCTCTGGGTACCACCACATATACTGTCATAGCGACTAACCAGCTTGGCTGTATGGCTTCTGACGAAGTGACGATTAATACTGTAGTCAATAGAGATGAGCAGGTATATGCACCCGATGTATTTACACCGAATGATGATAGTACGAATGATTTTTTTAGAATATTTGCAGGAATAGCTGTTTCCAGTATCAGAGATTTTAGTGTATATAATAGATGGGGAGAATTAATATTTGAATCTGATTCGCTCGCGATGGATAACAATCAGCAGGTCGGATGGAATGGAACTTATCGAGATAAGTTATTGACTTCAGGTGTCTTTGCATGGCAAGCTGATGTTTTATTTTTAGATAATATTGCTAAAACCTATAAGGGAACAGTGACCCTCATCAGATGAAGTATTTCTTAAAGTCCTATACTTTTATAATCATCATCATACTCACTGCTTGTGTTAATTCTCAAGAAGATATTAAGTCTTTTGACGAGCAGGATTTGATTGATACAGAGGTGACCAGAGGCATTGAATTATTATATTCGGATTCTTCTCAGGTTAAAGTACGTTTAAAAAGTCCACTGCTACTCAGAAGATCATCCCGTAATGGCAAGAAAGAATTATTTCCAGAAGGAATACATGTAGAATTTTTTTCTAATTCTGGTAAAGTTAATTCCTATATGGTCGCCAAAATGGCTGAAAAGGATGAGAAACAGGGAGTTATTATTGCAAGTGACAGTGTAGTCGTTTATAATAGACAGGGAGATAAGTTAGAGACCAATCGACTGATCTGGAATGAAAATAAAAGGTCATTAGAGAATAATCGATTTGTAAGGATTACTAGACCCAAGAAGCGTGATACGCTGTATGGTTTTGGTATATCTGCCGATCAAGAATTCGCTCGTTTTGAGATCAAAGAAGTACTAGGCAAATCCATGTTTGAAAAGCTAACTCATAGTTTAAAGTAGAAGCAACATTCGTATTCCCAGAAGAGATATATAAAAGGCAACACCTAAGGACAAGAACCTCTCTTTTCTTTTGATTAGATCACTTCTAGTTATCTTTGGTATATGATACTGCTTTCAATCCTATTCTTTCTTTTTTTATCTGCTTTTTTTTCAGGTTCAGAAATGGCTTTTGTATCTGCCAGTAGATTGGAGTTAGAATTGAAGAAAGAAAAGTCTACTAAGAGAGGAAATATCATCACTTCCTTTTATAATGATTCTGAGAGATTCTTATCTACCATGCTGATAGGCAATAACTTAGCACTCGTAGCTTTCACTTATTTTACTAATAAGTTGATTAACCCGTTCATTCTCAGTTACCTCGGTACAGGAATAGCTGAGTTATTAGTTTCTACCATTATTATTACAGTCATTGTTCTCATTTTTGGAGAGTTCATACCTAAACTGTTGTTTAGATTGTATGCGCACCAAGTGATGTATATCATAAGTTATCCACTTTTGTTTTTTAGTATCATATTATACCTACCATCTAAGTTGACTAACAGTCTATCTAAGTTCTTTCTCTCTTCTGTATCTGAAGAGCCCATAGAGAAGGAAGAGTCTAACTTGAATAAGACTGACTTAGAACATTATATAGAAGATAATATTGATCCAGATGACCATATAGATAAGGACATTTTTACAAAAGCATTAAAGCTAGATCAGATTAAGGTTAAGGACTGTATGGTCCCCAGGACTGAGATTATCTTTGTTGACATCGAGGCTCAGGTATCAGAGTTAATCTCTGTGATAGAAAGTTGTAAACATTCAAGAATAATCATCGCAGATCAAGATATTGAAAAGATCATTGGATATGTGCATCACCAGCAGTTATTGGAGCTACCGAAATCTCTTAAATCTATTTACTTACCGATCCAGTTCATTCCTGAAGCAATGAATGCAAAAACACTGATGTCAAAATTTATTAATAATGATAATAATATAGCCTGTGTGGTTGATGAATTTGGCAGTATATCAGGTTTAGTGACTTTAGAAGATCTGTTAGAGGAGATATTTGGAGAAATTGAAGATGAGCATGATCGAGAAGACTATATCGATTATCAGATTTCAAATTCAGAATTTGTCTTTTCTGCTAGATTGGAGATAGACTTTATTAATGATAAGTATGATGAAATATCTCTACCATCAGGCGATTATCATACTCTCTCAGGTTTCTTAGTCGCTATTTCTGGTAAAATTCCATCAGAAGGTGAAGTTATTGATCTTAATGGCTACCAAGTGACAATTCAAAAAGTTTCTGATACTCGAATAGAACAAATTAGATTAGAAATTATATAAGTTCCTTTATATATGTTATTTTACTGCCTATTGAAGAAGCTATTGGGTTTCGTTTACTAATCATATTAGTAAAACATTAATATATTATTTTAATAATATATATTTTGTTACACTAATATTTTTTGCCAGTTTTGTTGGGCTGTAATTTTACCCACCCTATGTTATAGAATTCTTTTACCGTTTAATCTCTATTTGAAACGTATTACCGATGATATTAAAATTTACAAACATGTTTATGAAAACCTTAGAGGCCGGGGGGCGAGTCCCAGGTCTTCTCAAAAGATGTTCGTTGCTTCTTGCAGTGGGGATCTTTCTGACAATATCCACCTCAATCAATGCTCAAGTAAAGATTGGTGGTGATGAAACTATCATTGACGATGGATCAATTTTAGAATTAGAAGCAACTGATAAAGCATTCATCCCTCCTCGGATGACAACAGTTCAAAGAGATGGAATCCCAACTCCTCTCACAGGTGCAATCATTTACAATACAGATACAGAATGTTTAGAAGTTAATAAAGGGACTGGAGATTTACCTCTCTGGGAGTGCATAGAAGGCATGGTAGGTCCACAAGGACCTCAAGGTTCTCAAGGAGTACCTGGTGTACAAGGGCCACAGGGAGAAAGAGGTCCATCGGGCATTCAAGGGCCAGAAGGTCCTCAAGGTCCAGTTGGAGCTGTAGGTCCTCAAGGTAAAGATGGTGTTGCTGGCGTTCAAGGTCCAGCTGGTGTAAGGGGTCCCACTGGAGCTACCGGCGCAGCTGGTGCTACCGGAGCGACAGGAGCAACTGGAGCAGTAGGAGCTACAGGTGCTACAGGCGCAGTTGGGCCACAGGGTGAGACTGGAGCTACTGGCCCACAGGGTGAAACAGGAGCTACGGGAGCAACAGGAGCTACGGGCGCAGTTGGTGCAACTGGAGCTACGGGAGCAGTTGGTCCACAAGGTGAGACTGGAGCTACTGGCCCACAAGGTGAAACAGGAGCTACAGGAGCTACAGGAGCAACTGGAGCAGTAGGAGCTACAGGTGCTACAGGCGCAGTTGGTCCACAAGGTGAGACTGGAGCTACTGGCCCACAAGGTGAAACAGGAGCAACGGGAGCTACAGGCTCAGTTGGCGCAACTGGTGCTACAGGTGCAGTTGGTGCAACAGGAGCTACGGGAGCAGTTGGCCCACAAGGCGAGACAGGAGCGGCAGGCCCACAAGGTGAAACAGGAGCAACTGGAGCTACAGGCTCAGTTGGTGCAACTGGAGCTACTGGAGCAGTAGGCCCACAAGGCGAAACAGGAGCAACTGGAGCTACAGGCGCAGTTGGTGCAACTGGAGCTACTGGAGCAGCAGGCCCACAAGGCGAAAAAGGAGATACAGGAGCTACGGGTGCCACAGGAGCTACAGGAGCAGTTGGTCCTCAAGGCGAAACAGGAGCTACTGGCGCAGCAGGAACAAATGGAGCTGATGGTGCAGTAGGCGCGACTGGAGCTACGGGTGCAGTTGGCCCACAAGGCGAGACAGGAGAAGCAGGCCCACAAGGTGAAACTGGAGCTACAGGAGCAACTGGAGCTACAGGCGCAGTTGGTGCAACTGGAGCTACTGGAGCAGTAGGCCCACAAGGCGAAAAAGGAGATACAGGAGCTACGGGTGCCACAGGAGCTACAGGAGCAGTTGGTCCTCAAGGCG